>JGI994J12354_10000258_pt1 | contig 51768 bp, 46 predicted proteins | sample IntmicLarv3ML3BL_FD_12354 | JGI IMG/M metagenome (IMG submission 12354) | reverse complement strand
ATCGTGAGCGATTCAAAATATCCATTCAGACGTTTCAAACTGGAATAAGTAAGAGCTTTCGCCGCTGTCGCTAAGTTTTTAGTAAGCTTTTGAATTAATCAGTGTCTACTAAACAAATTAGAAAAAGGCAGATCACTGTTGACGATGTGCCGAAAGAATATTTTGCTGCCGTTGAAACGCTTTTGAAAGATTAAATGGAATATGACAAATTATATCATCGTTTAAAGCGCAGGAGACATGAGAAAGCGAGGCAAAAAATGGAACAAAAGAAAAACTATATTTTATTCGACGCGAGCATGATAATGGCATTCGTCGGGTCTGTTTTATTCTTTTTAAACTTGTTTTTTATAGGGATTATAATATTTGTAGATCCAAACACGTTTTCTTTGGTTAAAGTAGAGGTGGAACGCCTTAGCGTGTCGGCTATTTTTAATATTCTAATTAGTTTTTTTGCCTCTTTCTTTGTTTTTGCTTCCGGTGTTTTGGGTCTCATCAACGCGAGGAAAGCTGAAAGAGCAAAAAAATGTATATTGTTTGGATCTTTTGCAATTTTTTTCTTGGTTCTGGATTTGATATTTTCTACGGCAACCGGCACCACCGCTGTTACAGCAATCTTGTTGTTCGGCACATACGGTGTAACATTCTTGTTGATTTGCTCGGTCGTTTATGTTGTCGGAGCAATTAAAGGCGCGAGAGCAGCAGGGAAAATGAGCCGCAATAACGAGAACCACCATGTAAAACTCAAAAAGGAGGCGGAGGAATTATAATTATTAATCGCTTACTATAAAAAGTAACATTTTACTTTGCACCGCATCCATAATGAAGAAAGCAGGGAAAAATGAAAATAGGTTTAAACATTAAATATTTGTGTGCGTTTGCGGTAGTTTTATTGGTCGAAATATTTATCGCAATATTCGCAAGTAACAATTTTATCAGAGATTACATCGGCGACGTTTTGGTTGTTGTGTTGATTTATTGCTTTATAAAATCATTCATCAAAAACGACATTAAATTGCTTTGGCTATACATATTTGTTTTCGCTTCCCTAATAGAGGTCGGGCAATATTTTAATTTTGTTAATCTGCTTGGCCTCGGCAAATATAAAATCGCGAGAATAATATTGGGCGAAACATTTGATTTTCGGGATATTGTTTCCTATTTTGCTGGTTGCTTAGGCATTGGAATTTTGGAGAAATTGTTTAAAATGAAAAATACGGGAGGTCGAACATTTCTATGACACGTTGGTATGAACAAGCAGAGGCGGACAAGGGCGTCATCATTTCCTCAAGAATACGCCTTGCGCGCAACCTTAAAAACCACCCGTTTCCGGGAAGAATGAACGAGACTGCGGCGAGCGGCGTTATTGAAGAGATAAAAGATTCGGTGATAAACGAAAGAACCGCCGCGGCAAATATTTTCGTTTATGAAGAGCTTTCGGGCAAGCCTCGTGAATATTTGCAAGAGCTTCTCGAACGGCACATAATAAGCCCGGAGATGGCGGCGAAAACGACCAAACGAGGGCTTTTGCTCAGCGGCGACGAATCGGTGAGCGTCATGATAAACGAGGAGGATCATGCACGCATTCAAGCGATTTACGCAGGTGATGAAATCGACACAGCGTATTCGACGGCTGACAAAATCGACAATCTTATTGAGGAAAGCGCGAACTACGCTTTCGATCCAGAATTCGGCTATCTCACGGCGTGCCCGACAAACACGGGAACAGGAATGCGGGCGAGCTTTATGCTACACATTCCCGCGCTCGAGCAGACGGGTAACTTACAGGGCTTCGTTCAGGCGGTCAGCAAGTTCGGAATCGCCGTCAGAGGAATCCATGGCGAGGGAAGCGAATCGGCAGGCTCGATTTATCAAATTTCAAACCAGACAACGCTTGGCAAACCAGAAAACGACATTATAGCCACGCTGAAAAATGTTACGAAGCAGATTATCGAGCAGGAAGAAATGCTTCGCGATAAGATTTTAACAGATTTGAAAACCGCGACAGAGGACAGAATTTATCGAGCATACGGCATTTTAAAGAACAGTAGAATTTTGAGATTGCAAGAGGCAATGGCAATGCTGTCGGATGTGCGGGTCGGGTATATTTGGGGGATTTTAGACCCCTCGGCAAAACCCAAGATGACGATTTATAACCTGATGATGGAAATTCAACATGGAAGTATCGCCAAACGACTTGGGCGGCAGGTTGACGAGGGTGAGTGCGATGTGTTTCGGGCGGAGTTTGTTCGCGGGGTTTTCGGCGGGTGATTACAGGCTGAGATGTGTTGGAAACAACGCGTGTTTCAAGCGTATTTACGACATTCAAATCGTTTATGTCATACGGAAACGCTATAAATTTTATAAATGACCGAAATCGAAAAAAGCCTTTGATTTTAGACCCATGAAAAAAAATATTATTGATTTTCCCGCGATTTTCATGTTACAATCGGGTTGCCAACAAACATAAGGAGATTAAAATAAATTGATTACGACAAACAACATAGGTTTACAATACGGCGGAACGCCTTTATTCACGCGCGTTAATATTCAATTTTTGAAAGGCAATTGTTATGGAATCATCGGCGCAAACGGCGCCGGAAAGTCCACGTTTTTGAAAATTTTATCGGGTGAAATTGATTCCACCGACGGCACGGTCGACCTGCTTCCCAATTTGCGGATGTCTGTTTTGAAGCAGGATCAAAATAAGTATGACGAGTTTCCCGTGCTTCAAACTGTAATCATGGGAAACGCCCGCTTGTATGAGGTCGCGGAGGAAAAAGACGCGTTGTACGCAAAGGAAGATTTTTCCGATGAGGACGGGATTAAAGCTTCGGAGCTTGAAGCGGAATTTTCTGAAATGAACGGCTGGGAGGCCGAATCGGACGCTTCGCGCATTCTTCAAGGTTTGCGCATAGACACGCCTCTTCACGAAAAGAAGATGAGCGAATTGGACGGCAAGGAAAAGGTCAAGGTTCTTTTGGCTCAAGCCTTGTTTGGTAAACCCGACATTCTTTTGCTGGACGAGCCGACGAACAATTTAGACCTTCTTTCAACCAATTGGCTGGAGGATTTCCTGCTTGATTTTGAAGGAACTGTCATAATAGTGTCGCATGACCGTCACTTTTTAAACACTGTTTGCACACATGTTGTTGACATTGACTTCGGAAAGGTTCGGCTTTATGTCGGCAATTATGATTTTTGGTATGAATCGAGCAAAATGATGCAGCAAATGCTGCGTGACCAAAAGAAGAAAAGCGAGGACAAGGCAAAGGAATTGCAATCATTTATCGAGCGCTTTTCCGCCAACAAATCTAAATCTAAACAAGCGACCTCAAGAAAAAAGCTTCTTGACAAGTTGACGCTTGAAGAAATGCCCGCTTCCTCACGGAAATATCCGTGGGTCGGCTTTAAGGCTGACCGAGAGGTCGGAAACGAAATTTTGGTTGTTGAAAACCTGTCAAAAACGATTGACGGCGTGGAGGTTTTGAAAAACGTTTCCTTTCGCGTGAATAAAAACGATAAAATTGTTTTCATCGGGGAAAACGAACATGCACAAACAACTTTGTTTAAGATTTTGATGGAGGAAATGCTTCCCGACGAAGGTTCTTTCAAGTGGGGAGTCAGCTCTTCTCAATCCTATTTTCCCAAGGATAACTCTGCTTTCTTCAACGACAACGACGACACATTGCTGACCTGGCTTCAACAATTTTCCGAAGAAAAATATGAAACCTATCTTCGCGGATTTTTGGGGCGAATGCTCTTTTCCGGTGAAGATGTTTATAAAAAGGTAAAGGTTTTGTCCGGCGGCGAAAAGGTTCGATGCATGTTGTCGCGAATGATGCTGAGCGGCGCGAATGTCCTGCTGCTTGACCAACCCACCAACCATTTGGATTTGGAATCTATCACCGCATTAAACAACGGTTTGATTGATTTTAAGGGAAACATTTTGTTCACGTCGCACGACCATCAATTTGTTGACAGTGTTGCGAACCGCATTATTGAATTTACCGATGACGGAATTATTGATAAGTCGACTACTTTTGATGAGTATATGGCACAGAAAGAGGTTGGGATGCAGTATTAAATTTATTAAAAAATGTACGGTATTGTTTGTTAAACAGCAATTATATTATATTGTAATCAGCACGGTGCTTATTGCAAAAAACATAAGGAGGCTGATAAGCAATGAACAAACAAACCGACAACAGGCTTATGGAGTGGACAATCAACAAGGCCCAAACCGAATTTAAAGACGATGTGCGCCTAATGTTAGAACATAACACCTACACACTTCCGGAGGACGTGAATGTTCGTTATATGAACGGCTTTATCGTAAATTCAGATAAGTTCATCGGATTAGCAAGAACCTTTATCATTAACGGCATAGGATATGACTATTGGCAGCGAAAATGGGAAAATTATGAGGATCTTGCCGAAGCGAGGGGATATTACACCACGTCACTTATAGATTCGGAAATTGTGTATTACAAAGACGAAGAAGACAAACAACATTTTCTTTATTTGCAGGCAAAGCTGCGAGCCAATTTAGCCGACCCGAAATATATGTATGAACGCGGCTTGGAATGGCTTGACAAGGTAATGGATTTATATAAAACCTTGATGTTTGAGGAAATCCTTTGCAATGTGCGCAAAGGTGCGGGATTTATAATTGACTATTTGTCTGTTGCCGTTGCTTGCGTCAATCAACGATATTTCAAAAGAGGAATAGTAGCGCAAACAGACATTCTTTCCGAGATGGAAACAGTTCCCGAAAACTTTATTGAGCTTTATAAACAAATTGCCGGAAGCAAAAATGTTGATGAACTTAAAAATTTATGCCATGAAATAATAGCTTTGACAAGAAGCTTCTTTAAGGCTCAAAACAAATGGGCAAGCACTAAACCGCATCAGCCCGATTATAAATATTTGGCGTCGTGGTATCAGGAATGCAGCTATTATTTCCGCCGTTTGTATTACTATTGCGACAACAACATGCCCGAAATGGCGTTCCACCAGAGCTTTAATCTTCAATCTGACTTGGATTATTTGATGACAGATTACAATATTTCGGATTTGGATTTGCTCAGCTTTTTTGACACGGGAAATTTGGAAGCGCACAAAGCTCATTCCAAGATTGTCGAACAAAAAATCGTTTCGGAGATTGAAGAAAACGGAGTGAAAATTGAAGAATATTCAACCGTCGAGGAATTTGTTGAGAAAAATTCCTGAACGGAGGTCGGCGTATGAAATATAGAAAAGCTTCCGAGGTTTTGCCTGATGAATTGCTTAAAGAAGTTCAAAAATATGTCGACGGAGAGGCTTTATATTTCCCCAAATATAAGCAGCGCCAAAATTGGGGTGAAAGCACGGGGTCTAAGGATTTTTATGAGCAAAGAAACGGCGAAATCAGAGAAAAACATGGGCAGGGTTTGTCGATAGACAGTCTTTCTTTAGAATATAATCTTTCAGGTGAAACGATTAGGAAGATTGTTTATGACAAGCGATTAAAATAAAGACATAAAGAGCAGCCTCGAACAGGGGTTGCTCTTTTGCTTTATAGCAATTTGACTAAACATTGACATCTTCCGCATCGCATCGACCGTTTCAACGCTCGACGCGACGCGGAAGATGTCAAATGTTTTGCAAAGTGCTCTAAAGTGCGAATTGACAATAAATTGCTTGATAAATTTGCAGTTGTGTGGTAGAATTTTCACATCATAAAGGCATTTCGGAAAGTTATCCACAACACTACTCACTCCACGATGGGATTGCGGGTCAAACCCGCAATGACAGGCGGGACAAGGGTTCGGCATACTATTGCTTTAGTTGGATAATTACAATACAGTCAAAAACGGAGGAGATAAAATGCAAAAGCTGAAAGTGATGAGCGTGTTCGGCACGCGGCCCGAAGCAGTTAAAATGGCGCCGCTTGTTACAAAAATGCGAGGATGCCCGAAGATTGAGTCGATTGTGTGCGTCACGGCACAGCACCGCCAAATGCTCGACCAGGTTTTGGATATTTTCGGCATTGTTCCCGATTTTGACTTAAACATCATGCAGGAAAGACAGACACTTCAGGGCGTTACGACAAAGGTTTTGTCGGGGCTTGAGGAAGTGTTTTCGCGTGTCACGCCCGATTTAATTTTGGTTCACGGCGACACGACGACATCTTTCGCAGCGGCGTTGGCGGCGTTCTATGAACGCATACCTATTGGACACGTCGAAGCAGGACTCAGAACCTATAATAAATATGAACCCTATCCCGAGGAAATAAACCGCTGCTTGACAGGTGTTTTGGCCGATCTTCATTTTGCGCCGACCTCCTTTGCGAAAAACTGCCTGACGGCGGAGGGAATCGTTGAGGATAAAATTTTTATTACGGGAAACACCGTGATAGACGCGATGGAAACGACCGTTTCTGATGATTATGTGTTTTCTGTGGACGAACTGAATAAAATAGATTATAAGAATAAAAAGATTATCACAATGACCGCGCACAGGCGCGAAAACTTGGGCGAGCCGCTTGAAAACGTGTTTAACGCGGTTAAAAGAATCGCCGAGGACAACAGCGATGTTGAAATTGTTTATGCAGTGCATTTTAATCCTGTCGTTCGCGAGCCTGCGTTCAGGATTCTTTCAGGTTATCGAAACATTCATCTTGTCGAGCCGCTGGATTTGAGGGACATGCACAACCTGATGAAACGCTCATGTTTCATCATGACCGATTCAGGCGGATTGCAAGAGGAATCGGCGTCACTTAAAAAGCCTGTAATGGTTTTAAGAAACGTCACCGAACGCCCCGAGGGAGTGACCGCCGGCGTTTTGAAACTGGTCGGAACAGACGAAAAGGTCGTTTATAACACAGCGATGGAATTGCTGAAGCTCGGCGTTTCATATAAGAAAATGGCTGAAGCAAAAAACCCTTACGGCGACGGACGGGCTTCCGAAAGGATAATCGAGGCTGTTTTGTTCAGCTTCGGGTTGGGAAAAAGACCGGAGGATTACATAGTCATCTGATAGGGAAAGGATTGATTTCGCATGAGAAATAAACTTTCATTAGCGGCTTTCATTCTCGCCGCATGCTTTATTGTTTCAAGCATTGGAAAAATACAGGTAAATGCAGAATCGAAAAATTTGAATTACATTGCTTTGGGCGACAGCATCGCCGCTTATTACGGCGTTGAAAAAAGCGAGGGATATGTTTCGCTTTTGGCGAACATGTTGAAATCGGAAGAAGAATATAAATCTGTTACGCTCAACAATTTCGCCCACAGCGGTGACGACACAAAGGATTTGCTGAAAATAATAAATAAGCGAACGGCAAAGCCTGTTATCGCCAAGGCTGACATCATTACAATCAGCATCGGCGGAAATAATTTTTTAAAAACTCTTACAGGTGTTTTTGACGGTTTGGGGGCGAACACCTCTGCGCAAGCCATTCCCGAGGGGTTAAGTGAGAGCGAACTCGAAAAATATTTTTTTGAAATAATCAACAGTCTTTCCGAACGTGAGCTGGCGGCGATTTCGGAGGTTTTGAAAATGCCGCAGGTGCAAGCGAAAATATCGCAGGGGATTGCCGATTTCGCGGTTGATTTGCCGAAAATAATCGAAACACTTCAAAAAACAGCACCGAACGCCCGAATTTATGTTATGACAGTTTATAATCCTCTGCCTGAGACAAGCCCTTTCTTCTCAATCGTTGAGGATCTTGTCAACCGGGAAAACGAGCTGATTAAAGCCGCTTCAGGCTGTTCGGTGGTTGATGTCTATTCTGTTTTCAACAGTTATGAAAGCGAAAAGCCACTTCTTTCGGTTGGGGTTCACCCGAATTTGAACGGTCACAGAGTGATTGCCAACACGCATTATGAAGCGGTCACGGGAAAGAAATCGGCTGATGAAGTGCTGCTTGGCGCCGACGCGGTTCTTACGCGCGGAGAGACGATTTCTTTATTAATGGATCATTTGGTTGAAAAACATAACGGGACACTTAACCTCGGAAGCATCCCTGCGCAAAATGTTGCACCTTTTGCCGATGTCGCCGAGTCTAATTCCCGGTTTTCAAAAATCATGTCGGCAAAAGCAATCGGCATAATCGGAGGCGACGGCAGCTATTTGTTCAATCCCGACGAAATTATGATCCGTGCCGATTTCGCAGTAGTGCTTGACGGCGTTTATAAATTTATTGATGAATATGGCTTGGAGCAGGCGGCGTTAAACGCCGAGGCGGCAGCCGATTATTCGAAAACAGATCCGCTGGGCGGGGTGAAGCGAGCGGATGTTGAGAACGTTTTTTAGGCAATCGATGATTAATTGAATTTGCGAAAGGGAAAACAAAATGATACCGATAATTGACATTAACAACAAAGAGGGAAAAGACAGGCTCGACAAGGTTCTTTCCCGCACCCAGCTTGACATGCCGGGTGTCAGGGCTGTCGTTGACGAAATCGTTAAAGACGTTCGGGAAAACGGCGACAAAGCGCTGTTCTCCTATGTGAAAAAATTCGACCGCGCCGAACTGACCGAGCTTAAAGTAAGCCAAGCCGAAATTGACGAAGCCCTAAAAAACGTCGGAAGCGAGCTTGCTTCGGTGATTGAACGCGCCGCCGAAAGAATTACGATTTTCCACGAAAAGCAAAAAACAAAGGGCTGGTTAGAGCCTTTCGCGGGCGGCGAAATCATGGGGCAGCTTGCCCGCCCGCTTGATTCTGTCGGCGTTTATGTTCCCGGCGGAAAAGCAGCCTACCCTTCGAGCGTTTTGATGAACGTCATTCCCGCCGTCGTCGCGGGCGTAAAGCGGATTGTAATGATTACGCCGCCGAAGCCCGACGGAACTGTTGACGAAAATGTTTTGGTCGCCGCCGTTAAAGCGGGCGTAACCGAAATTTATAAATCGGGCGGCGCTTCGGCAGTTGCCGCACTTGCTTTCGGAACGAAAACGATTCCGCGTGTCGATAAAATAGTCGGCCCCGGAAACATTTATGTCGCCTTAGCGAAAAGAAGCGTCTACGGCTATGCCGACATTGATTCTGTCGCAGGACCTTCCGAAATTTTGATTGTCGCCGACGAAACGGCGAACCCGAGCTTTGTCGCGGCTGACTTGCTTTCACAAGCAGAGCATGACGAAATGGCTTCGGCTGTTTGCGTCGTCACCAACAAGAAACTGGCAGAGAAAATAGCCGAAGAGGTTGAAACTCAAACGAATAAGCTGGAACGCAAGGAAATTATAGAAAAATCGCTTGCCGATTACGGCGCAGTTATTGTCGCCGAAAATTTAGAGCAAGCCGTCGATTTGGCGAATCAACTTGCGCCCGAGCATTTAGAGCTTTGCGTCAATGATCCGTTTTCGATTCTGGGCGCGGTTAAAAACGCGGGCGCAATTTTTATGGGACACTATACGCCCGAGCCTTTGGGCGATTATTTAGCAGGACCCAACCACGTTTTGCCGACAGGCGGAACGGCAAGGTTTTTCTCGCCGCTTTCGGTTGATGATTTCATCAAAAAGACTAGCGTGCTTTATTTCGGCAAGGATTCGCTCGCGCCATTGGCGAAAGACGCGATTAGTTTCGCCGAGGCAGAGGGCTTCACCGCGCACGCCAATTCGATTCGGATTCGATTGTAAAACGAGGTTCGTGTAGGGCAATGGCTCTGTTTGACATGACATGCTATAATTACAATAAATATTTTGCAGGAGGCGTTTCAATTGAAAAGAGCAATTTCGAGCCTTATGGTGGCAATAATGACAATCTGTCTCATAAACATCACCGTAGCAGCCTCGAGCGTTCCGCAAATGGCAATCGCTTCAAACCCATCCATCAACGTTGTAAGCGTCAAAGCAATGATGGAATCTTCAAGAAGAGCAGGCGATTTTGCGCTCAGAAATGTCGGTTTCATTCCTGACACCGTCAGCGGCGGAATGTACGACAGCTTTGTGAATTGGAATGTTGAATATTTTCTGTTTGAGCTTGACCAAATAACGGAAATAAGCGGATTGAGCTTCGATAAAGCAGATTCTTTTACCCACAGTTTAATGGCTTCGACACCCGATTACGACATAATCGGCAATCCCGATTTGTCAAGCACAGGGAAAATTTCCGTGCTTGTTTCCTCCGACGGAAGCAATTGGAACACGGTGTTTGAAGCAGATGATTATGACATTTTAGAATACAGCACCTCGGGTATGCGAATGTTGGATATTCAATTCGACACAATCGTCACGGGCAAATATGTCAAGCTTGATCTCGGCGGAATCAAATTTGTTTGGGCGCGTTCTTTCGACTTAAACCCAAGCGTCACAATCGAGCATGAGAAAAAAATCAAGAGCGAGCTTGTTAACGCAGGCTTAATCGGCTTCGGCGGTCTTTGGGCTTCCGACGGCGGTTTATCCACCACATTTTCGGAAACAAATTATGATGTGACAAACGGAACGCCCGATTGGATTTTAAACCATACATATGTCAAAACGATGGTTTTTGAATTCGGCAGTCAATATGATTTTTATGACATAGAATTTGACAGTTGGAATCAATGGTATAACCCTCTTCATGAGCCTTCCGACAGCAGCATCGGCGTTTCCTATGATGTTTATGTCACAAATGATAAAACTCCGGGAAATTGGGGAATGCCGATGGCTTCTGTCACGATAAACGATTTCACCGATTTGAAATATAATCCGATTCACGGGAATTATATCTCTCAAAAAGATATTAATTTTCTCGATTACCCGAACGGAAGATTTGTTATATTCGATTTTGAAAATACATCGAACGGTTACGCGAAAATTATTCTCGAACGACCGCCTGTGTTTAAAGCAATAAACAGCATAAGCGGCGACATCAACCGTGACAAGCAGATTGATTCCTTAGATTTGGCAATTTTTACGGATAATTACGGAAAAACCACCCCCGACGTTTCAGACCTCAGAGCCGACATTAACCGCGACGGGGCGATAGACTCGGGTGATTTGTCACTGCTGCTAAGTAATTTCGGAAGAGAAGTCTATGCCGACGGCGGTGGTGATGAGGGTGTTATCCTTCCTCAACCGGGCGAATATACCACGCAGAATTTCTTTGGAACAATTAAATACGCGGGAATGACCTATCGCTTGCACACTCCCGGCGCAAAAGAACAAGACGCAAAATATCCTTTATTGATTTATTTACACGGTTCAGGTGAAGATAATAATATTTTCAATTATCCCAACTCTTCGATTACCGGCTCTCTTCTCATTGAAAGGCTGATAAATTATATCAATATCTATCCCGGTGATTATGAATCCTATGTCGTTATGCCGGTTTTATATGACACGTCTTCGATTAAGCTGATTGTCGATAAACTGATTGCGGAAGAATCGGTTGATCCCGACCGAATTTATATAACAGGTTCTTCAATGGGCGGGTTTAACACCTGCGCTTTCATGCTGAACTACCCCGAGCTTGTCGCTTGCGGCGTGCCTGTTTGCGGTTGCGCTTTCAATAGTTATATTCCTGTTTCGGTTTTGAATGACATTCCGATTAGGATATATCACAGCGACGACGATCATACAGTGTCGGTCGAAACCTCGCGCAGCTTCTATAGCGCGCTTATAAACGCGGGAAGCACTAATGTTTATTATGAAGAAGTGACAGGTTACAATCATGGGGTTTGGAATTATGCTTATGCGCAAACCGATACGCTTGAGTGGATGTATCTGCAAAGTAAATAAAGACGTTCAGGAGGAATTTTTATGGCAAGAAACACAGCAAGTGAACGAACCACCAAAGAAACAAAAATCGAAATAAAACTGAATTTAGACGGTAAAGGGGATTTCAGCGTCTTCACGGGCATAGGGTTTTTCGACCATATGCTCAGCCAATTCGCCAGACACGGCTTTTTCGATTTGACGCTCAACGCCGAGGGCGACATCGAGGTTGACTATCACCACACGGTTGAAGATGTCGGCATTGTTTTGGGCAAAGCCATTGACACGGCTTTGGGAAACAAGGAAGGAATTCGCCGTTATGGTCACGTTATTATTCCGATGGAAGACGCGCTTGTGCTTTGCGCCGTCGATTTTTCGGGAAGACCCTATTTGGCGTTTGACGCCGAGTTTTCAACCGATCGTTTAGGCGGGCTTGAAACAGAAATGATTGAAGAGTTTTTCCGCGCGCTTTGCTTGCATTGCGGGCTTAATCTTCACATTAAGCTTCTCGCGGGAAGTAATAATCACCACATCGCCGAGGCGATTTTCAAAGCATTCGGCAAAGCGGTCGATTTGGCGATTCAAATTGATAAACGAATAGACGGTGTTCTTTCGACAAAAGGAATGCTTGAATAGGAGGAATCTTATGCAAATTTACCCTGCAATAGACATTAAAGACGGCAAATGTGTCAATTTGGTTCAAGGCAAATTCGATGAGGTGACGGTTTTCAACGAAGACCCTGTCGCCGCGGCGATTGACTGGCTTAATCACGGCGCGAGTTTTATTCACATCGTTGATTTGGACGGCGCGCGTTATGGTACGTCACACTCAAACAAAATCGTTTCCGTGATTGCCGACACCGTCAAAATTCCGCTTCAATTGGGCGGCGGAATTAGAAACATGAAAGACATTGAAGAAAAAATCAGCTGTGGGGTTAAGCGCGTTATAATCGGCACTGCGGCGATTGAGAATCAAGCCTTTTTGGAGGAGGCTGTCGCGAAATACGGCGACATGATCGCTGTCGGAATCGATGCTGCTGACGGCATTGTTAAAACAAACGCGTGGCTGAGCGATTCGGGAATTACAGCAATGGAGCTTTGCAAACGTGTCGCCGAAATCGGCGTTAAATATGTTATTTACACAGACATTTTGAAGGACGGAATGATGTCGGGTTTCAACATTGAGGCGACAAAAGCGCTTATCGACGCTTGCGGCGACAAATTAAGCATCATCGCCTCGGGCGGAATTTCCAGCAAGGAAGACCTTTACGCCGCGCAAAAAATCGGCGCCGAGGGTGTAATAATAGGAAAGGCAATTTACAACGGAACGCTTGATTTGAGCGCCGTAATAAAGGAATTTGAGGGTGATAAAAAATGAACATTCCCGATTTAAAATTTGATTCAAACGGTCTAATTCCTGCAATAGCGCAGGATTTTAAGACAAAGGAAGTGCTTATGCTCGCTTACATGAACGCCGATTCTCTCAAACTCACGGTCGAAACAGGCAAGACGCACTATTTCAGCCGCTCGCGGAACAGCCTTTGGCTTAAAGGCGAAACCAGCGGAAATTTTCAAATTGTGAAAAATATTCGCTATGACTGTGACAAGGACACCTTGCTTCTTCTTGTTTCGCAAGAGGGCGACGGCGTTGCTTGCCACACAGGAAGCAAAACTTGTTTTTTTGAGAATTTAGACGGTTCTGCCGTAGTTGACTGCTGTGTTCAAGAAGATGACAGCACAAAAATTTTGGAAAACCTTTACGCAACGGTCGCCGATCGCCGCGCAAACCCGAGAGAAGGTTCTTATACAAACTATTTGTTCGACAAGGGCATTGATAAAATTTTGAAAAAAGTGGGCGAAGAAACCGCCGAAACGATTATTGCCGCAAAAAACAGTGACCGTCCCGAAATAGTCTATGAAACAGCCGATTTGCTCTATCATTTAACAGTGATGCTTGCTGATCGCGGCACAGATTGGAATGAGGTCTTAAGCGAATTGAAAAAACGCGGAGGTTCAAAATGAAAAAGAAAATAATTTTAAGCGCGACGGTCGTTTTGGCGATGGCAACAGCATTGTCTGCGTGCAAATCGTCCGATTCGGATTCGGGAAAGGAAACACCGTTTCCGACAGTTGAGGTCGTTCAGCCAATCGAGGAGGCTTCGGACCTCAGAACGGCAAGCCCCGAGGTTTATGACATTTTGGAATTTATCACTACCGAAACCTTAGACGGCGAAGCAACCATAACCGAATATTCCTACGAGCGGGGTGAGGATCGCTACAGAAACAAAATTATCGTTCCGTCGGGGTTGAACGGTGTTCCGATTACAGCGATAGGCGACGATGTTTTCAACGGTGCTGTCGAAATTTTTGACATTACAATTCCTGAAACGATTAAATCAATCGGCACAGGCGCATTTTATGGCTGCACTAACATTAAAGAACTAAAACTTCCCGAAAGCGTGACCGAAATCAAGGACAGCACGTTCGGAAACTGCGCGGGATTGGTTGAAATCAACATTCCTAAAAACGTAACGGTTATCGACGACAACGCATTTTGGCGTTGCTTCGAGCTAAAAAACATCACTATTCCCGACGGCGTTACGAAAATTGGCGCTTATGCTTTTTCTCACTGTACAGCCCTTGAAAACCTTGTGATACCGCCAAGTGTCACTGAAATCGGCGCCTATGCTTTCAACTTCACGCCTTGGTTCGAACAACTGACGGAGGAATTTGTTATAATAAACAATATTTTGATAGATTACAACGGAAGCGAAGCGAATGTAGTTGTTCCCGAAGGAGTCGTCGCAATTTCGAGCGCGTTTTCGGATAATGCAGCAATTAAAACAGTGACGCTTCCGAAAAGCTTGACCAAAATCGGGCACAGCTCGTTTTTCAGATGTTCAAATTTGGAAAGCATCGTCGTTCCTGCTTCTGTCACGGTTATAGAAAACCACGCTTTCTACAGCTGTTCAAGCTTGCAAAGCATTCAATATCTCGGCGACGCTCCCGAAATTGCGGAGGACGCATTTAAGGACGTACCCGAGGGTTTGATTTATTAACTTTACTTAATAAAACGGGGCTGTCTTGCTTTTTTTCTTAGCAAGACAGCCCCGTTTCTATTTGTTTTAAAGCATTTTGAAATTATACTGCTATATATAATCAAAATGCTATAAAGGCTTTTTATGAGACCAAGCCCGACTCGAATTGGCTGTTGTAAAGCTCGGCGTAGAATCCGTCAGCTTCAAGCAACGCATTGTGAGTGCCTTGCTCGACGATGTCGCCGTCGTTCATCACGATAATCAAATCGGCGTCGCGAATGGTTGAAAGCCTGTGCGCTATTATAAACGATGTGCGCCCGCGCATCAGGTTGTTCATCGCCTTTTGGATTCTCACTTCTGTTCGTGTGTCAACCGAGCTTGTCGCCTCGTCTAAAATCAAAATTTTCGGGTCGGCAAGAATCGCTCTTGCGATCGTCAAAAGCTGTTTTTGCCCTTGCGAAATGTTTGACGCTTCCTCGTTCAATTCGGCGTGATAGGTGTTGGGAAGCGTTCTGACAAAATGGTCGATGTGTGCGCTTTTGCCCGCCGCGACAACCTCTTCGTCAGTCGCGTCAAGCCGCCCATATCTGATGTTTTCCATAATCGAACCGTTGAACAGCCACGTGTCCTGCAAAACCATTCCGACCATCGAGCGCAAACCGTTTCTTGAAAACAAATTAATGTTGCTTCCGTCTATTGAAATCGCGCCACCGTTAAGTTCGTAAAAACGCATTAACAGCTTGACTATCGTGGTTTTTCCCGCACCTGTCGGGCCAACAATCGCAATGCGCTGTCCCGGCGAAATCGTCGCCGAAAAGTCATTGATGATGATTTTTTCGGGGTCATAACCGAAATGTATGCTTTTAAATTCCACTGTTCCTGCAATGTTTTCGGTTGAAACAGGATTTTCAGCCTCAGGTTGTTCCTCAATTTCTGCTAAAAACTCAAAAACTCTTTCGGCAGCGGCGGCAGTCGATTGAAGAATATTCGCTATTTGTGCCGTTTGCGTAATCGGTTGAGTAAAGTTTCTGACATATTGTGTAAACGATTGAATGTTTCCGATCGAAATCGTTCCGCGAATCGCCAAAAAGCAGCCTTGAATGACCACAACGACATAGCCAAGCGTCCCTATGAAGTTCATAATCGGCATCATCGCGCCCGAATATGCCTGCGCTTTCCACGACGACTGATAGAGTTTCTCGTTAAGCTCGTCGAATTTCTCAATTTCTTTTTCCTCGGCGTTAAACGCTTTAACAATGTTGTGACAGCCATAAATTTCCTCGACCTGCCCATTGACATGACCCAAAAATTCCTGCTGTTTCTTATAATGCTTCTGTGACATTTTCACTATTGCCATCACAAAAATCATCGAAACAGGCACAATCAAAACAGCCGTAATTGTCATTGAACCGCTTATTGTCAGCATCATTACAAGCGTTCCGATTAGTGTCGTGACAGCCGTAACGATTTGTGACATGCTCTGCCCCAACGTTTGCCCAAGCGTGTCGATGTCGTTTGTCACCCGCGACAAAATTTCGCCGTGGGTTTTTGTGTCGAAATATTTAAGCGGAAGTTTGTTCAGCTTCGCAAACATTTCTCTTCTGAAATTGTAGGAAATTTTTTGCGAAACACCGTTCATTATAAAGCCCTGAACAAACATGAAAGCAGCACTCGCTAAGTAACATCCTATCAAAATCAAAACAATTCCGCCGATGTAGCCAAAATCAATGCCGCCTGTTCCGGCGCTTTTCGCCAGCATTCCTTTGACGATTCCATCAGTTGCCTCTCCCATTATTTTTGGGGTTTGAATGGCGAAAATCGTGCTTATAATCGAGAACGCCAAAACGATTATAATCTTGCCGTAAAACGGCTTTAAATGCTGAATGAGCTTTTTCATCGTTCCTTTGAAATTTTTCGGCTTTTCGCCGGGCATCATTCCCGGAGGGCCTCCGCCCATTGGCCCGCGTCTTTTTCCCGACGGCGGGCGGGTTTCTTGTCTGTCGGAGGTGTTGGTGTTGTGTTCGCTCATGATTGTTTTCCTCCTTCCAAGTCACGGTCAAGCTCTTCCTGCGAAAGCTGTGAAAGCGCGATTTGCTGATAAACCTCACAAGAGGAAAGCAGCTCGGCGTGCGTTCCCACACCCGCTATTTCGCCCTCGTCAAGAACGATTATCTTCTCTGCGTTTTTAATCGTTCCGATTCTCTGGGCGACAATCAACAATGTGCTTCCTTTTAACTTGTCGCGCATAGCCGCCCGAAGCCTTGAATCAGTCGCATAGTCGAGCGCCGAAAAGCTGTCGTCAAAAATATAAATTTGCGGTTTCTTCGCCAACGCGCGGGCAATCGACAGCCTCTGCCGCTGACCGCCCGAAACGTTCGCGCCGCCTTGGGCAATGTGTTCGTGATAGTGCTCGGGTTTTTCTTCTATAAAATCAGCAGCCTGCGCAATTTCCGCCGCCATGAGCATATCCTCCTCGGAAATGTTTTCGTCGGCGAATTTTATGTTTGATTCAATTGTTCCTGAAAGCAGCACACCTTTTTGCGGAACATAACCGATTTTCTCTCGCAAGTCTTTTGTTCTGACCCGCCTCAAATCGGCACCCTCCACCCTGATTGTTCCTTCTGTAACATCATAAAATCGGGGAATGAGGTTGACTATTGTGGATTTTCCGCTTCCTGTGCTTCCGATGAACGCCGTTGTTTCGCCGGGGTTTGCCGTGAATGAAATGTCTTTCAAAACATAATCCTCAGCGTTCGGATATTTGAAGAAAACTCTGTTAAACTCGACAACGCCGCGTTTGTTTTCATCAAAGGGTGCCGGCTTTCTCGGTTCGCGAACAGATAAATCCATTGAAAGAACTTCCGCAATGCGTTTTGCCGAAACCATCGCTCTCGGCAAAAACACCGAAACCATCGAAATCATTAGGAACGAAAACATTATTTGAACGGCATATTGAATAAACGCCATCAAATCACCGATTTGAATTGCACCTGTGTCAATTCTTGTCGCGCCGACCCACATGATTAAAAGCGTTGAGCCATTAAGAATGAGCATCATCAACGGCATTACAACCGCCATTATTCTCATTATAAACAAGTTTGCGTTTGTAAGATCCTTGTTTGCTTTGTCGAATTTTTCTTCTTGATAGTCTTGATTTGCGAACGCCCGAATTACCAAAATTCCCGAAAGTGATTCACGCATGACGAGGTTTACTTTGTCAACAAAGTCTTGAATAATCTTGAATTTAGGAACGGCAAAGAACAGCATGAACAACACAACTGACAGAATTATTCCGACAGAAAGCGCAATAATCCACGACATTCCCGCGCCTGAGTTTAAAACCTTGAAAATTCCGCCGACAGCCATAATCGGGGCAAAAACGATGATTCGCAGAATCATTCCGAACATCGTTTGAATCTGCTGAATGTCGTTTGTGCTTCTCGTTATGAGTGACGCGGTTGAAAACTTATCAAATTCGTTTGACGAAAAGCTGACAATCTTTTTAAATGCGGCACTTCGCAGGTTTTTGCCAAAGCCTGCCGAAATTCGCCCTGAAAGAAAGCTGACAGCGATTACGGCAATCATGATTAACAGCGTCAGAATCAGCATATATCCGCCTTTTCCGATTAAATAATCAATCGGATATTGCTCCATGTCAATTCCGCACGCCTCATATTCCTGTTTTATAAAGCCGTTTGCGGCTTGCCTGAGCATGGCGGTTGATGACAATAATTCTTCATATTGTGCCGTCAGAGGTTCTTGCCCCTGCGATTGTGACGCCGCCATATATGCCGCCGCCATCGTTCTGACAACGACAACCTTTGTTTCGCCGTCTGACACCGACAAAACGCGCATCCCTGTCTTGTCGTTCAAAAGATAGCTTGCTTCAATTAATGCAATTTCAGATGTTATAAACGGCTTTAATTCTTCAAACTTTTGCGGTGCTATGTTAATGATTTGGCTGTAAAAAACAATCGCCTTGCCCATTATAAGCTCTGTTTTTTCTCTGTCCTCAGCGTTTTTTACATTCAATTTGAAAATGCTTTCATCGTCCGAAGCGGCATAGCTTTCCAAAACAAAAGTTCTTTCTGCTTCGTCTTGAATGAAAGCCGCGAGTATATTTAGTTCGGACGCTCTGATTTTTTCGGGCGCAGCGGTTTCAATACCCGATTTGGTTATTCCCACGTCGACCAGCTTCGCCATTTCCGACGGGATTGTCAGCTCGCCATAGGCCTGAATCGCCAAAAAGATGACTACTAATAATATTAACGGTAAAAATTGTTTTAAATGCTTTACAACCTTTGACAAGATTAATCATTCCTTTCTTTCTAAAACAAAAATTGCTTAACCAACAAAACAGCCGCTAACACGAACACATAGAACGAAAAATATTTCAGCTTCGCCTTTTTAATGAGTGCAAGCATAAACCTAATCGCCAAATATCCCGACAAAGCCGCCGCAATCGCACCGACAATCATGTAAAGCGCACCGATTGATTCCGCTGAAGCAGCGGCGGAACTGTCGGCTGTAAGCATGTGTAAAATTTCATTTGCGCTTGAAGCTAAAACGATTGGAATCGCCAGCAAAAACGAAAATTTTGTTGCCGATTCTCTTGTAAGTCCGCGAAAAAGCGCGCCTGTGATTGTCGAACCCGAACGAGAAACGCCAGGCGGCAAACCTATGCACTGAAAGAGCCCGACGACAAGCGCATCGGTATATGTAATGTCAGCTTCCTTTTTGCCTTTGTCTTTCATTCGGTCGGAAAGCAAAAGCATAATACCCGTTACAATAAAACATAACGAAATAATCCACGTTTTGTCTTTTGAAAAAAGAGATTCTATCGGATCATTTAATAAATATCCGAAAACAAGAGCGGGAATTGTCCCTATTACAATAAGTAAAGTCATTTTTTGGAAAGGTTTTTTAACCAATGCCCAAATTTCTTTCCAAAACACGACAAAAACAGCGACAAGCGAGCCGAGATGCAAAACGATTGCAAACGTGAAAGAAGCCTCGCCGTCTATGCCGAAAAAGTCTTGAAGAACAGCGAGGTGACCGCTGCTTGAAATTGGCAGAAATTCCGTAAGTCCTTGAACAATGCCGAGGATTATTGCTTTTAACAGATTCATTTTGTTGCCCTCCCCAATCTTATATAAAAATATAAATCATACAATTCTATGTCATATCAATTTAAAAAATGCGCCGTTTAAGGCGCATTTTTTAATATCTTTTATTTTGCATATTCTATAGCTCGTGTTTCCCTAATCAAGTTGACCTTAATTTGTCCGGGATATTCGACTTCTTCTTCAATCTTTTTGGCGACGTCTCTGGCAAGAAGCACCATTCCGCTGTCGTCGATTTCTTCGGGAATGACCACAAGCCTCAACTCGCGCCCCGCTTGAATTGCAAACGATTTTTCAACGCCTTTATAAGAATCGGCGATTTCTTCAAGTTTTTGCAAACGCTTTATGTAAACCTCAAGCGTTTCGCGTCTTGCGCCCGGTCTTGCGCCGGAAATTGCGTCGGCGACCTGCACGATTATTGAAATCATATTCGTCGGTTCAACGTCGCCGTGGTGGGCTTCAACCGCGTTTATGATGATGTCACTTTCCTTATATTTCTTGCAAAGAGCAGCTCCAAGCATTACGTGAGAGCCTTCCTGCTCATGGTCAACCGATTTTCCTATGTCATGAAGCAAACCCGCGCGTTTGGCTATGTTGATATCCGCGCCCAGCTCGCCCGCGATTATGCCGCTTAAATGCGACACTTCGAGTGAATGCTTTAAAATGTTTTGACCATAGCTCGTTCTGAATCTCATTTTTCCGAGCAAACGAACCAATTCGCTGTTAAGGTTGTGAACGCCTGTCTCAAAAGCTGCACCCTCGCCGTCTTCACGAATGAGCGTTTCAACTTCTTTTTTCGCCTTTTCTACCATTTCTTCGATTCTGGCAGGGTGAACGCGTCCGTCAACAATAAGCCTTTCGAGCGCAATTTTTGCAATTTCACGCCTAATCGGGTCAAACCCGGACAAAATTACGGCTTCAGGCGTGTCGTCTATAATCAAATCAATGCCCGTGAGTGATTCCAATGCGCGAATGTTTCTGCCCTCGCGGCCGATTATTCTGCCTTTCATTTCGTCACTCGGCAATTGAACGACAGAAACGCTCGTTTCTGTAAAGTGATCGACTGCACACCTCTGAATTGCAAGCGACAAAATGTTTTTCGCTTTCTTATCGGCGTCGAGTTTTGCTTGCGCCTCAATGTCTTTAATCATAACGGCGGCTTCGATTTTCACATCGCTTTCAATGTTTGCCAACAAATGCTCTTTGGCTTGCTCTTTTGTGAATCCCGAAATTCTTTCAAGCTCGGCAAGCTGTTTCTGTTGATGCTTTGAAACCTCCTGCTTTTGAACCTCAAGCTCTTCGAGCTTCTTCTGAAGTTGTTCTTCTTTCTTTTCGAGTGTTTCACCTTTTTTGTCTAATGTTTCTTCTTTTTGATTAAGTCTTTTTTCTTGCCTTTGAACTTCGTTTCTTCTTTCTTTCGCTTCTTTTTCCGCTTCGTTTTTAGTGCGAATACTGTCTTCTTTGGCTTCCAGCAAAATTTCTTTCTTTCGTGCTTCGGCCGAACGAACAGCATTGTCAAGAATATTCTGAGCTTCTTTTTCGGCAGAGCCGATTTTAGCTTCGCCCACGCGTTTTCTATACGCAGTGCCGACGAAAAAACCACCCACTATGCCAATAAACAAAGCAGCAGCAATAATGATAATAACTATCGGATCCAATGCTGACACCTCCATATTTAATTTTCAACGTACAAAACATAAAAAAAACTATATAATACTTTTTTCATTATTTATGAAAAAAGCAAACGCCATTGTTTTGTTTAGTTTTATCAACGCTTTTATTATAATAGAACAAATTTATATGATTGTCAACAAAAAATATAGCAGGGGAAACATAAAAATAATGTAAAAATAAAGGCACGGACACCCGCGCCTTTACGTTATTATATGTTTGTCATATTTTGCTGTATATTATCTTTCGGATGCTCGCTTCCGACAAGCAAAATTCGTCCGTAAGCTCGTCCACCGTCGAGCCTTGTTTATATGAGGCGGCGATTCGGCGGTTTCTTTTGTTGACCTCGTCGCGGTAGCCGCTCAAATGTCCCCAAGGCACTCTAACCTCGTCATCCTTTTTGGGAATGTAAATAACTTCGCCACTTAAATATTTTTGAATTTCTGCAAGTAATTCAGACGGAAGAACATCCTTTCCGTTTTTGTATTTCAAAGACAAAAACCTCCTGCGTAATCATCGATATCGTTTTTGTGTTTGATAAGAAATAATTTTCAATGAACATTTTTGTCCTCCTTTCCTAAATTTCAAAATTTGATTTTTTATAAAATTGCTGGGCGAAACAAAGTTCCGCCCAGCCTGCCGTTTAGATAAACGGCCACCTCTCAATCAACAAATTTACCAACTCCTTCCTTTTGAAACTCGTCTCAAAAAAGACTGTATCTTCATTATAATGATCTCATTAAGAAAAATCAACGTAAGAAATAATTATAATTAAGTTTTACACAGAAATTCAATAATCTTTTTTTTAACAAAGTCATTGACATCATCTGCTTTATGGACTATAATCTAAGAATCAAATATCTTAGGAGGATTAGCATGGATAGAGTTTATAATTTTTCAGCCGGCCCGTCGGGTCTCCCCGTAGCGGTGCTTGAGCGGGCGCAAAAAGAACTTGTCGTTTATGGTGACAAGAAAATGAGCGTTATGGAGATGAGTCACAGATCCAAAATGTATCTTGAAATTTTTGACGCTGCAATTGACGGAATCCGCGAGCTTATGAATATTCCGGCTAACTATAAGGTTATGTTCCTGCAAGGCGGCGCAAGCCTTCAGTTTTCAATGATTCCGCTCAATTTGTTCAAAAACGGCAAGGCAGACTATGTAAACACAGGCGAATGGTCGAAAAAAGCCATTAAAGAAGCTAAAAAATTCGGTGAAGTAAATGTTGTCGCTTCAAGTGAGGAATCAACTTTCAACTACATACCCGAGCTTGACCCGTCAAAATTCACAAAGGATGCCGATTATTTCCATACAACAACAAACAACACAATTTATGGCACGCGTTATGTAGATTTGCCGAACACAGGAAATGTTCCGTTGGTAACAGATATGTCGTCGTGCATCTTGTCGGAAGTTTATGACGTTACAAAATACGGCATGATTTACGCAGGCGCACAGAAAAACATCGGACCTGCAGGCGTTTGCTTGGTTATCATTCGCGAAGATTTAATCGGAAACGCAGGCGCAAATGTTCCGACAATGATGGATTACAAAATCCATGCCGACAACGATTCGATGTTTAACACACCGCCGACCTATGGTATTTACATGGCAAAACTGATGTTCGACTGGCTTAAAGAACAGGGCGGCGTTGCCGCAATGCAAAAAATTAACGAGCAAAAAGCTAAAGCGCTCTATGATTATTTAGACGAATCAAAACTTTTCAGCGCAACCGTCGCCAAGAAAGACCGTTCGCTCATGAACATTCCTTTCATCACAGGAAACGATGACCTTGATGCAAAATTCGTTAAAGAATCTGAAAAATCGGGTTTTGTAAACCTTAAAGGTCACAGAAGCGTCGGCGGAATGCGCGCAAGCATCTACAACGCAATGACATTGGAAGGCGTTCAGGAATTAGTTACCTTCATGAAAAAATTCGAGGTGGAAAATGTATAAAATACTTACTTTAAATAAAATTTCGGACAGCGGTTTGGCGTCGATTAAAAACGAAAACTACCAAATCACTTCTGAAGAAAAAAATCCCGATGGCATAATTTTGAGAAGCTTCGCCATGCACGACATGGAACTTCCAAAATCACTTCTTGCGGTCGCAAGAGCGGGCGCAGGCGTAAACAACATTCCGCTTGACAAATGTGCCGAAGCGGGAATCGTCGTTTTCAACACACCCGGCGCAAACGCGAACGCGGTCAAAGAAATGGTTGTCGCGGGCATGCTTATGTCGAACAGAAAGGTCGTCGACGGCATAAACTGGGCGCAAACGCTTAAAGGTCAAGGCGATGTCGCCAAAATGGTCGAAAAAGGCAAAGGTGATTTTGCAGGCGGCGAATTGTACGGCAAGAAACTCGGCGTAATCGGCTTGGGCGCAATCGGCGTTCTTGTGGCGAATGCCGCTGTCAGCTTGGGCATGGACGTTGTCGGCGTTGATCCCTATATTTCTGTCGAGGGTGCTTGGTCGATTTCAAGAAGCGTAGGTCGTGCAGCTGATTTTGATGAAATTTATAAGGACTGCGATTACATCACAATTCATGTTCCTTTCAACGACGCAACGAAAAGCATGATAAACGCTGAAGCAATTTCGAAGATGAAAAAAGGCGTTCGCATAATGAACTTCTCGCGTGGCGAAATCGTCGACAATGCGGCGATTATTAAAGCTGTGAAAGACGGAACTGTCGCCCGTTATGTTACCGATTTCCCGGTTGACGAGCTTCTCGGAATTGAAAATATCATTACAATTCCTCACCTTGCGGCGTCTACGCCAGAGGCGGAAGAAAACTGCGCGGTTATGGCTTCAAGACAGCTTAAAGATTTTCTTGAGACAGGAAACATTAAAAACAGCGTGAATTTCCCGAATTGCGAAATGCCGTATACGGGCAAGAAACGCCTTTGCATCGTTCACAAAAACATTCCCAACATAATCGGACCGCTCACAACAGCGCCCGCAAACAAGGGAATTAACATCGGCAACATGATCAGCAAATCGAAAGGCGATTTTGCTTACACAATGCTCGACATCGACGATGAGGACAACGGTGTAAGCGAAGAATTGAAGAACGTCGCAGGCGTAATAAGCGTTCGTGCGATATAATCGGGCAATAGAGCTGTCCTAAAACCCAAAATTTTACCGAACCAATTTTTGTCCCGTCTTGACCGGCAATGGTTTTTCGTGGTTTTTGCGAAAAACCATGAGAGGGAAAAGGGACTGAAAAATTGTGTGAGGTAGTTTTAGGACAGGTCTAATATAGGAGGAATCACATCAATGGCAACAGTACGACCGTTTAAAGCAGTACGACCGTCGCAGGAAAGAGCCGCCGAGGTCGCGGCACTTCCCTATGATGTAATGTCAAGTGAAGAAGCGCGCGAAATGGTTAAGGGCAATCCGTATTCGTTTTTACATGTTGACAAGGCCGAAATCGACTTAGACCCGTCGACAAACATTTATGACGACGCGGTTTACCTCAAGGCAAAGGAAACTTTGGAAAAATTCATCGCAGAGGGAACGCTGATGACCGATTCCGAACCGCATTTCTATATTTATAAACTGACAATGGACGGACGTGAGCAGACAGGGCTTGTCGCCTGCGCCTCTATTGATGAATATTTAAACGGAAAAATCAAGAAACACGAGCTGACGCTTGAAGCGAAAGAAAAAGACAGAATTCGCCACGTTGAAACGACCAATGCCAACACAGGTCCGATATTTTTGGCTTTCAAAAACAAAATTGAAATAAACGAAATTCTTGCAAACTGGACGAAAACCGTCGCCCCTGTTTATGATTTCACGGCAGATGACGGAATCGGTCACGCGATTTGGGACGTCAACGAAAGCGGCACAATCGACAAAATTGTTTCGTTGTTCGAGGGTGTTGATTCGCTTTACATCGCAGATGGTCATCACAGAAACGCTTCGGCGGTTAAGGTCGGCTTAAAGAAACGCGAGGCAAAGGGCAATTTTGACGGAAATGAAGAATTTAATTTCTATCTGTCGGTAATTTTCCCAGATAATCATTTGAAAATATTTGATTATAACAGATTGGTAAATTCGCTTAACGGCTTGAATGAAAACGAGTTTTTGGCGAAAGTCGAAGAATCGTTTGATGTTGAAAAAATCGTCGGGCAGGAATGCAGACCTCAAAAAGTTCAGGAATTCGGAATGTATCTCGGCGGAAGCTGGTATAAACTTACGGCAAAGAATGTTGACGATTCGCTCAATCCTGTTGATGCTCTCGATGTTTCGCTTCTTCAAAATCTTTTGCTAACACCGATTCTCGGAATCGGTGACCCCAGAACAGACAAAAACATCAGCTTTGTCGGCGGAATTCGCGGGCTTGGCGAGTTGAAAAACCGTGTAGATTCGGGCGAGTGGGCGGTTGCGTTTGCAATGTTCCCCACCTCGATGGAACAGCTTTTCAACGTCGCCGACAATAACCAAATCATGCCGCCAAAGTCGACTTGGTTCGAACCGAAGCTGCGAAGCGGGTTGTTTGTTCATTACTTGGACTAAAAGACATTCAACAAACCCCGGGATTGACTGCAGCCCGGGGTTTTATTTTTTAGATTACAAAAAAATAAATGATAAATAATTCACGCAACACGCTCCCTCAATTAAATTTAACACAATTTTTATAATTTCAACCCTTGACATTCCCCCGCGAATGTGCTATTTTAATCCTTGTCGGAAAGCGGACAATTAACTCAACTGGAAGAGTGCATCCTTGACGTGGATGAAGTTAGGGGTTCGAGTCCCTTATTGTCCATTCAATATTGAACCAAAAACTCCCGCTATTTCAAGGTCTGCTTTGAGAATATCGGGTTTTTTGTTTTCCCGGGAAGGATTTGTAAAATGACGGAAATAACAAACAGCAGTGTTTACAACCTCGAAAACGCCGTGAGGGGCGCAAGAAACCCTCTGAACAGCTGGGCGAAAATCGACAGCTGTTATGACAAAGAGAACAACTATATTTTGGGCGAAAACGACCTTAATCTTCTTTCCAAACTGTGCAGGGCGGGAAGCGACCACAGGAAGTTTATGCGCCAAATTTTGGTGTCTGTTGACATTAAAGCCCCCATGTATTGGTGGAAAGAATTTGACACCTATAAAGTCGGAACAGCCGCCAATTCCACAAGCACCATGCACAAAATTCACAGCACACCGTTTTCGCCAGACGATTTCAGCCATGATAATCTCGACGGAAATTCAAAAGGCTTTCTTATGGAAATAATTAAACATCTCGAAGCCGAGCGCGTTTTGTTCAACGAAACAAAGGCTAAACAACATTGGTGGAACATCATTCAAATTCTACCTTCAAGCTATAACCAGCTCAGAACCTGCACGATGTCTTATGAAAATCTTATAAACATCTATTTTTCAAGACGAAACCACAAGCTAAACGAGTGGCGCGTTTTCTGTGATTGGATTGAACAGCTTCCCTATGCAAAAGAACTGATTTGCGGGGGAAAGAAAGAGGTATTCCCCCAATGAATTTGACAAAAAAACTAATTCTTTCAGCCAAAAAATATTGGAAAACAATCGGCATCGCTTCAATCGGCATTGTCGGCGCGGCGCTTCTAAATCTCATTACTCCCGCGGTTGTTCGTGCTCTAACCAAAACGCTGACTGACGACGAAGCTATAACCTCGAAAACCTTGCTTACATATTGCGCCGTTCTGGTTGGTGCTTACCTTTTAAGAGCGGGCTTCCGCTGGGTCGCTCTCGCAATCAGCCATGTCGCCGCGTGGAATTTTGTCGGCGAAATGACAGCGAAAGTCTATTCAAAGCTTCAAAGACTGTCCATGAATTATTATCAGGACAAACAAACGGGTCAGCTAATGAGCCGAATGATCAACGACACGCGCCAAACCGAGGTTTTAATTGCACATGCTCTTCCCGATTTGATAAGCAACGTAATAGTCATTCTCGGTGTCGCCGTGCTTATTTTCACGATTAATCCGGTTCTCGCGGCAATCACACTCATTCCGGTTCCGATTGTTTTTTGGGTCGGAACCTTCTTCTCGAAAAAAGTCGCGCCGCTTTTCAGAATTAACCAAGAAGTTTTGGGCGATTTAAATGCCGTTTCTCAAGACAATCTGTCCGGAATGAAAGAAATTCAAGCGTTCGGGCAGGAAAACCGCGAGCTTGACAAAATGCTTTCGCTTTGCCGTCACTATTCAGATGTAAACATTCGGGCGAATTACGCGAACGCCCTTTTCCACCCGGGCATAGAATTTCTTACTTCTTTGGGAACTGTAATCGTCGTGGGAATCGGCGGATATTTGGCGATGAACGGAAACATGTCTGTTCCCGACATTGTCGGCTTTTTAATGTATCTCGGAATTTTCTATCAGCCGCTTGCGATTCTTTCAAGGCTTTTTGAGGACGTTCAGGTTTCGGGCGCAAGTGCCGTGAGAATTTTTGAAATTTTAGACGCAGAATCTGATATTAAAGAAAAACCCGATGCAATTTCTCTTGAAAAATGCAGGGGCAAGGTCGCCTTTGAAAATGTTTCGTTTTGTTATAACGAAGACGAGCCTGTTCTTTCCGACATTTCTTTCACCGCCGATTCGGGCGAAATGATTGCAATCGTAGGTCCGACGGGTGTTGGCAAAACCACTATCGTCTCGCTTATGGAAAGATTCTATGACCCGCAAAGCGGAAGCGTTAAAATCGACGGAATCAACATAAAGGATTTGACAATAGAATCGCTGCGTTCTCAAATTTCTATGGTTTTGCAAGATGTTTTTCTCTTTCACGGAACAATCGCACAAAACATCGCGTACAGCGTGAAAAACGCGACACGAGAGCAAATTGAAGAAGCCGCAAAAACCGCCTGCGCCGATGAGTTTATAAGACAGCTTCCAAATGGCTATGATACGCTGATTGGCGAGCGGGGAATTCGTCTTTCAGGCGGACAAAAGCAGCGCCTTTCAATTGCACGTGCGGTTTTGAGAGACACGCCGATTCTCATTCTTGACGAGGCGACCTCTTCTGTCGACATGGAAACAGAACACCAAATTCAACGCGCGATTGAAAATTTGGCAGGAAGCCGAACCGTAATCGTCATAGCGCACAGGCTTTCAACCATAATCAGCGCGAATCAGATTTTGGTTCTCGACAAAGGTTCGATTATTGAAAAAGGCAGCTATGATGAGCTTATTTCTCAAAATGGGGTTTTTGCTCGACTTTGCAAAAAATAGATTGAATATTTTCAATTTTTTTGTTATTATAATATATCTGATGATAAATTATATAAACGATGATTAATGTTTTTCAACAAGTTATCCACACAAAACCTGTTAATAAGTGCGAGTTATCCACACTTCTTATGCTTAAACAAAGGAAATATACTATGGATTATGAATTTTTACAAGAAATTTGGATAAAGGTTCTTGAGGATTTTAAAAGAGATTTAACACCTCCTTCATATTCGGCGTTTATAGAACCGCTTAGAATTTATGGGTTTGTGTCAGACACGATAATTCTGATTGCACCTGATTTTAACACGAAAAGAATCACCGATGTGCGTCATTTGGGAAAGCTTCAGTTTTTCTTTACGCGTTATTTAAAAAAAGATATTCCCGTTAAAATCGTTTTGAGTAATGACATAAGTGAAAACGGAATTTCGATGACCGAGCACAACTCGATTATCGACCAAAATTACACAAACTCAAACATAGTTTCAAAATATTTGTTTGAAAACTTCGTTAGAGGAAGAAGCAACGAGCTCGCTTTCGCGGCAAGTGTGGCTGTGGCGGAAGCTCCCGGGCAAACAAAATATAACCCTCTTTTCCTTTATGGCGGCGTTGGCTTGGGAAAAACCCATTTAATGCACTCAATAGGAAACTTTATTTTCAACAGCAATCCTAATTTAAAGGTTCTCTACACATCCACCGAAAATTTGATGAACGAATTTATCGCTTCGATAAGAGAATCAAAAACACCTGAATTTAGAGATAAATTCAGAAACGTCGATGTTTTATTGGTTGACGACATTCAATTTCTTGAAGGAAAAAATGAAACACAGGAGGAATTTTTCCACACTTTCAACACACTTTACTTCGCAGATAAACAAATAGTAATTTCCTCCGACAGACCTCCGATTGAGTTGAAAACACTTCAGGAACGTCTCACCTCGCGTTTCGGTTCGGGATTGATTGTAGACATTACTCTTCCAGATTTTGAAACAAGGACAGCGATTCTTGAAAAAAAGGCGGAAATGGAAAAATTAAACGTGCCTAAGGAGGTCGTCAGGCTCATCGCAAAGAGCGTTTCTTCAAACATCAGAGAGCTTGAGGGCGCGCTTATAAGAGTCACGGCACATTCAAAATTGACAAATACGACAATAACAATGGAAATGGCGGAACAAACCCTCAAGGACATGGTGACAGAATATGAAAAGCGTGACATTTCCGTTGAATACATACAAGAGGTCGTTTCCAACCACTATAACATTAGCGTAGAAGACATAGTTTCAAAAAAACGAACCGCTAATTTGTCTTTCCCTCGGCAAATCGCGATGTATCTGACAGACAAATTATTGGGTTCGACCTTAAAGAAAATAGGCGAAAGCTTTGGCGGAAAGGATCACACTACCGTTCTTTACGCGAGAAAGGCCATTTCCGAAAAAATTGAATCAGACGAAGAATTTAGAAATATTATAGACGAAATTGAACGGAAAATTAAAGGATAATTTTCAGAATCTAATATTAATTGTGGAAATTGTTAGTAACTTGTATAATTATTCAACGAAATTTAACATAGTTTTCCAAACCAAAAATTGTTTTGTTTCCTTGCTTTCAGCCGGTTATTAACATACTAACCGACACTAATACTACTGCTACTAAATTAATATATATATATATATATAAATATAAAGGGTGAGCATTTTGAAAATTAATTGTGACAGAGACATTCTTTCCGAAAACATAAGCATAGCTCAAAAGGCTGTTTCAAACAGAACGACGCTTCAAATTCTTGAATGCGTTTTAATCGTTGCTGATGAAGAAAAGGGCTTAAGAATTATCGGAAACGATTTGGAAATAGGTGTTGAAACAAAAAGCATTGACGCCGAAATTATTGAAAACGGAAGCGTCGCCATTGAAGCAAAAATGTTTTCAGACATTATAAGAAGACTTCCCGAGGGAAATGTGACAGTTCATTCCGATGAAAACAATGTGGTGACTATAAAATGCAAAAAATCTGAATTTAAAGTCTTGGGACAATCAGGTGATGAATTTCCGTTTCTTCCGGAAATAAAAAAAGAAGAGCCTTATTTTATTCAATCTGGAACATTGAAAAACATGATTAGGCAAACAAATTTCTGCGTCGCTGTTGATGATTCAAAACCGATTATGACAGGCGAGCTGATGGAAATAAAAAACGGCTCTTTAAAAATGGTCGCAATAGATGGATTCAGAGTCGCGCTGAGAGAAGCAGAATTGGTTGAAATTGCGGAAAATCGCTGTGAAAAAATAGTAGTTCCTTCAAAGGCGTTAAACGAAATAAATAAACTGCTTCCGGTGGAAAACGACGAATCAGTGACTGTTTATATTTCAGACAAGCACGTGCTTTTCGGTCTTAAAAACTGCATATTAGTTTCAAGATTAATTGAAGGTGATTTTATTAACTACGAAAATGTTTTCACCTCGGAATATACAACAATAATTTACGCTAACAAAGAAGAGCTTCTAAACAGCATTGAAAGAACCTCGCTGATAAGCAAGGAAATCAAAAAAAGCCCTGTAAAGCTAAATATTTTAAACGATAAGGTCGAAGTAACCTCTTTCACAGAATATGGAAATGCTTTTGATGAACTTGAAATTTCGGTCGAGGGAATGCCGATTGAAATTGCTTTTAATCCGCGCTATTTAATCGATGCGCTGAAAGCAATAGATGAAGATGAAATAAGCATTCAGTTTACAACGCCGTTAAGTCCTTGCATAATTAAAAGCGAGGAAGTTGAAAGCTATAAATATCTTGTTCTGCCGTTGAGGTTAAAAGCGTGATTATTAAGAACGTAAAGCTGTTAAATGTGAGAAACTTCAACGAGCTTGACATTAATTTGTCAAGAGGAATCAACATTTTTTACGGCGCAAACGCTCAAGGAAAAACAAATTTTTTGGAAAGCGTTTATTTTTGCGCGACGGGAAGAAGCCAACGCGCAAATTCGGACAAGGATTTGATAAAATTTGGCGAAAACGAAGCACATATTCAAATAACTGTCGAAAGAGAAAAAAAATATACAGACAGGATAGACGCACACATTAAAAAAGAAACAGGAAAAGGCATAGCGGTAAACGGCATTGCGATTAAAAAGCTTTCAGAGCTTTTCGGCGTGCTGTTTGCCGTTATTTTTACGCCGGAGGATTTGTCACTGGTTAAAGCAGGACCATCGGAAAGACGGCGGTTTGTCGACATAGAGCTTTGCCAGATGAGTGCTGTTTATTATTACGAAATTCAGCAATATTATAAAATTCTCAAGCAAAGGAACAGTCTTCTGAAAAATATTCAAAAAAACAAGGAACTTAAAGAAACGATTTTTGTTTGGGACGAACAGCTCTGCAATCACGGCATAAAAATAATCAGACACAGAAGCGATTTTATTCACAAAATAAACATAATTTCAGGAAAAATTCACAATGAAATAACAGATGGAACAGAGGCTCTCGAAACAATTTACAAGCCGAATGTGACAGAAGAGGATTTCAGAGACAGATTAAAAAAAGGGCTTGACCGCGACATCATGCTCGGCTCGACCCAAACAGGCATTCACAAAGATGAAATTTCGTTTTTAATAAACGGGCGGGATTCAAGAAGCTTCGGCTCTCAGGGGCAGCAGAGAACAGCGTCGCTTTCAACAAAGCTGGCGGAAATATCTTTCATTCATCAGGAAAAACGGCAAAATCCGGTGCTTTTGCTTGACGATGTTTTTTCAGAGCTTGACAGCAGGAGGCAAGCCCAGCTGGTCGAAAGAATAACAGGTGTTCAAACAATTCTTACTTGCACAGGGGTTGAAGATGTTTTGTCGAGGTTTTCGGGTAGAGGTGAGGTTTGCTGTTATAATGTGGATAACGGGGAAATTATGAAATGAAAAAATTCAAACATGAAATACCTATAAGCATGTTTTTAGAAATACATTATTGCCCAAGATGTTCGAATTTATTAAAAATCAATAAAATCAATAAATTCTGTATCTGAAGAAGCAAAAGATTTTGATTTTTCTACAGATGAAGGATGTTTGAAGGGTGATGTTGAGTTTATTTAGTACGTATGCCATTGTGATCATTGTGGTATTGAGATTACGAAAAAAGAAATAAGAAAATATGAACATGAGACAAATTTAAAAAGAGCTGAGTCAAAAAAGATTTTTATAGCATTTCCGTTTAACATAAACGGAAATGCTATATTTAGATGCAGGTAATTAAAAAAATATAAACCAACTGTCATAATTCTACAACAATTTTACAAAGTTTGTCAACAAATATTTTAAATATTTTGAAAGAAAAAATTATTTTCTTAAATCACACATAATTAACTAAATAAACTACAAAGAATACAATATAATTAACATAGTCAACTATAATATTGACAAAGATAATTAAATAAATATTATACAAATAAACGCATTATTTGTCAAACATAAGCACTATAAACTTGACTAAATGGTGGATAAAATTAACAATGTCAATTAAATAGTTGACAAAGTGAAAAATATATGATAAGTTAAGAATTGAATTAATTATAGTGGTTAATTTTGCTCAAAAAGGAATTTACAGCTCGGGGAAAGGAGACGATTCGCAAAAATGAACATTACCCTTTGCATCGCGAAATCAATTAAAATTTTGTGCGCGTATAAAGACATTAACATTACCCAGCTCGGATATAAATTAGGGTTGAGCAAAGAAAATTTTCACGCTCAAATTAAAAGGGATAATTTCAGAATGAATGATGTTGTTAAAATCGTCGATATTCTCGGATATGATGTTAAGGTTCAGTTCACTGACAGAGAGAGCGGAAAAGTGATTGAAGTTGAGAGAGAGAAAGCCGAGGTAAAAAACAAGCCGATTAAAAACACAGTCGTTCAAAACGAATCTGAAGAAACGACATTCGAGAACTGGAAAACAAAATATGAAGAGATAATTGAAATTCCTACACCACAAAATCTAATACCATTAGATGCTAACAAAATTAAAGAAATAGAGTTTCCATGGGACAAAATTTAGGATAATAAAAAAAGGTTGTTCCATGTGGAACAACCTTTTTTTATTATTCATTTAAATTCCTAAACCCAACTAAAATCCGATCCAAATCTTCTTCAGAATAATATTCAATTTCAATTTTTCCCTTGCCGAAATTATCCTTAATATTAACCTTTGTGCAAAGCATAGACGACAAAACACTTTCTGCCGATTTAACCGCCAAAGACTTCACAATCGGTGTTTTGACGGGATTTTCGGTCTTGTTTTTCAAATGATTGCCGACAAGTTTCTCTGTGTCGCGAACATTCAAATTGTTTCCTGCGATTTTTTCCGCCATTTCAATTCTGACAGATTCATCTTCTATTGGAAGAAGCGTTCTGACGTGACCCATTGTCAACCGTCCGTCGATCAGCATTTCTTGAATCGTTTGCCCAACCGCTAAAATTCGAAGACAATTTGAAATGTAGGATCTGTTTTTCCCTACTCTCTTTGCTAAAACGTCTTGAGAAAGCGAATATTCCTCAATAAGCTTCTTAAAGCAAAGGGCTTCTTCAACAGGGTTTAAATCAGCTCGCTGAATGTTTTCGATTAAAGCGACTTCATAGGTTTCAATTTCAGCATAATCCTTGATAATAACAGGAACCTTGCTTAAACCTGCAAGTCTTGCTGCGCGCCAACGTCTTTCACCGGCAATTATGGAATAATAATTTTCTTCTTTTTTAACTATGATAGGCTGAATAATTCCGAAAGCCTGAACGGACGCAGCCAACTCATCTAATTTTGCCGAATCGAAACGTTTTCTCGGCTGTTGGCGGTTCGGTTCAATGTTGTTAATATCAATTTCTAAAATGTTTCCGTCGCTGTTTTCAAGAACTGTTTCCAAGTCGGGTTTTGTGCTTCCCAACATTGCACCAAGTCCTTTCCCAAGCCCCTTTTTTGCTGTCATTTAAAATATCCGCTCCATTTCTATAAGCTGCGTTCGATAACTTCTTCCGCGAGAAGCACATAAGCCTCTGCACCTTTCGATTTTCCGTCGTAAAGCGTAATGGGCTGCCCGTGGCTCGGCGCTTCGCTCAGACGTACGTTTCTCGGGATGATGCTTCTATAAATTCGTTCGCCGAAATGCTTTTTAACTTCATCGACGACCTGTGCTGAAAGGTTTGTCCTTGAATCGAACATTGTGAAGACAATTCCTTCGATAGAAAGATTTTTATTTAAATTTTCTTTAACAAGATCAATTGTTTTCAAAAGCTGTGTAAGCCCCTCCAACGCGTAATATTCGCATTGAACGGGAACAATAACGCAATCTGTCGCAGTAAGCGCATTTATCGTCAGCAAATTTAAAGAGGGAGGGCAGTCAATTAGCATATAATCATATAAAAAGCGGCGATCCATTAAAATATCCTTTAAAAGATATTCACGTCTCTCATAACCTACCAGCTCGATTTCGGCTCCTGTCAATTCAATGTTCGCGGGAAGAATAGAAAGATTTTCGATTTCTGTTTTAAGCAAAACATCCTCAAAATAAACCTCGCCTAAAAGCATGTTATAAACTGACATTGAAACCTCGTTTTTGTCTATGCCCAAACCGCTTGTGGCGTTTCCCTGAGGGTCGATGTCAATTACCAACACGCGTTTTCCCGCCTGAGCAAGGCACGCCGCTAAATTGACGGTCGTCGTTGTTTTCCCTACGCCTCCCTTTTGATTGGCTATAGCTATAATTCTGTTCATTTGCGCTCACACTCTTTTCTGAAATAAGTGATGATGAAATAATATCACAATAATAAAAAAAACACAATAGAGTTGTTCCACATGGAACAAATTTTTTTGTGTTTTTATAAGCTTATTATTTGCCGATAATTTACATTTTTTCCGGCGCGGCAATACCCAAAAGAGAAAGCCCGCTCGCAATGACAGATTTAACCGCAAAAACAAGCGCAAGCCGTGCAGTTTTAACCGTTTGTTCGGACGTTAAAATGGAATTATCATGATAAAACTTATTAAACGCCTGAGCAAGCGCGATTAAATATCTTGCGATTAAAAACGGTTCGAATCGTTCGACCGCTAAAATCACCTTGTCTTGATATTCTGAAAGAAGTCGGAGAGTTGAAAAAGAAGCATCATCATTTAAAACATTAAAATCAACATCGTTAGGGCTAATTTCTCCAACACCCGCTTTTTCGAGCAAGCTTGCCGTTCTCGCGTGCGTATATTGCACATAAGGACCGGTTTCGCCGTCAAAACTCAATATTTTATCAAGCGAGATCACGTTGTCTTTAATTCTTGAGTTGAAAAGACTTGAGAAAATGACTGCGCCTATTCCGACTTGCTCTGCAACAAGTTGCTTGTTTTCAAGCTCGGGATTTTTTTCTTCTATAATATTGTTTATTCGACGAACAGCCTCGTCTAAAATGTCTGTAAGCAGTAAAACCTTACCCTTTCTCGACGACAACGCACCGTCCTCAAGGCTTAGAAGCCCGTAGGGAACGTGAATTAAATCAGATTCCCATTCATAGCCGAGCAGTCCGATTACTTTGAACCATTGCGCGAAATGAAGGCTTTGGCGAATGTCTGTGACATAAACAGCCTTGTGAAAATTATAGGTTTTTTTGCGATAAAGTGCCGAAGCGATGTCACGTGTCGGGTAAAGCGCGCCGCCGTCCTTACGCAAAATTAGGCAAGGCGGCATTTTATATTCCTCAAGGTCGACGATTTGGGCGCCGTCACTTTCCTTAAGAATCCCTTTTGATTTAATTTCCTCAACAGCGGCGGGCATTTTGTCGTTATAAAAGCTTTCGCCCAAATAGGAATCAAAATGAATGTTAAGCCGTTTATACTGCTTTTCATATTCCACGATGCTGATGTCGCAAAGCAGTTTCCAAATGCTTATTGCTTCCTCTTCGTGGTTTTGCATTTTAACAAGCCACGACCGAGCCTCGTCTTCAAGCGATTTGTCTTTTTCTGCCTCATCGTGGAATTTAACGTAAAGCCGCTCGATTTCTTCTATGCCGTTTTGTTCAATCAGCGAACGCTCGCCCCATTTTTTGAAAGCGACAATCAGCTTTCCGAACTGTGTTCCCCAATCGCCGAGATAGTTTATGCCAAAGCTGTCATATCCGAGGAAATTATACATTTTATATAAAACCCCGCCGATGACGGTGCTGTATAAATGCCCGATGTGAAAGCGTTTGGCGACGTTTGGCGAGGAAAAATCAATTACAATCGTTTTGCCTTTTCCAACGTCTGAAGAGCCGTAGCGATCTCTTTCTTTTAATATCTTTTCCAAAACCACTTTCGCGAAAAAGCCTTTATTCAAAAAGAAATTTAAAAACGCGCCGCTGCTTTGAACCCTTGACAAAAAGTCGGGAAGCTGCCCGGATAGTTTCTCGGCAAGCTCCTGCGCGATAATGTTGGGTGCTTTTTTCATTTCCTTTGCCAATTTGAAGCAAGGAAACGCAAAATCCCCAAGTCTGCCGTCGGGCGGTGTCTCTATCGCGGAGAGTATTTCTTCTTCGGGCATTCCGATTGATGCCGAAATAAAAATTGAAAGATTCTTTTTAAAGTCCATATAATCACCGAGGTTAATTATATGCTTTTGGCACTGAGGTTGTCAATAGGGAACGTGGAGTGGGAGTGGCTATAATTCTTTTTTCCATAACCATTGTAGAGGTTTCTTTCGTTTTTTTATCGCTCGAAGCTGAAAGAAAGATTTATCAGTTGTGTTTTATTTGATTTTATTATATAATAGACCTGTCCTGAAACTACCTCACACAATTTTTCAGTCCCTTTTCCCCTCTCATGGTTTTTCGCAAACACCGCGAAAAACCATGAAAGGGGAAAAGGGACAAAAATTGGTTCGGTAAAAATTCGGGTTTAAGGACAGGTCTAATAAAAAACATTGTGTTGTGGGGAAGTGAAAATATGAGTGGTATTCAGTTCAATATAAAAGCGAAGCGCTTTTGCACCCTGTTGGTGGCGTTTGTTTGCGTACCATTTTTTTCATTTTTCTCGAATATTGACAATTTAGATTCTCAAGAACCGAATATAGACCAAGAGGCTGCATCTGATTATGAAGACATGCAACGCGCTATGATTCCGAAAGCACAAAAAAACTTTAGGACAGACATCTTTATTCAGGATGCAGATTTTTATCAAACTACACGACGGTTATCAAACGAACAAAAATTATCAAGCCTCAAAAATACTTGCTGCATGACGACTTTCCTAAGGTTGCCGTATAGCTTTTTATTTTTAATATTGTCATGTTTTATAGCTCGGTTTGGCTGTATTATATGCAAATTCAAGCGCCGTTTAGTCATCCCTTATAGCACTCATGCACCGCCTGTTTTTTCTTGTAGAATTGCCTATTCTTGTGTCTAAGCAGGTGTGAGGAGGGTAATGGCGGGCTGTTGTTTTGCAAAATAAAAAGTGAATATAAAAGGAGAATCACAAATGAAAACCAAAAAAACAACAATTTTTATTATCGCGCTGGCAATCGTTCTAATTGGCTATGTCGCTGTATTCGGGCTGAATATCGGCGGCTTCAAAATCAAGGGTGCGCAGGACATGCGTTTCGGTATTGATATTCGTGGTGGCATCGATGTAGCATTCGCGCCTAAAGGGTTGGACCACGCTCCGACTGACGATGAAATGGAAGCGGCAAGAACTGTTATTGAAAAACGTTTGGATAATTTAAATATCCTTGACCGTGAAATCACTACCGATAAACAAGGCGGTTATTTGATCGTCCGCTTCCCCTGGAAAGCCAACGAAACCGAATTTGACCCTGAAAAAGCAATTTCGGAGCTTGGTAAAATGTCTGCGTTGACGTTTAGGGAACCCGGTCCTGATGGTAACCCCGATCCTAACGGAGAAATTATAATAACCGGAAAAAACATAGCAAAGGTAGGAATCGTCGAAAGAAACACGCAAAGCAGTGGGATAGTAGCATCAGGTTTTGTTGTCCCATTGGAACTGGACTCAGAAGGGTCTGCGGCGTTCGCCTTAGCGACAGGTAAATTGGTAGGACAACCTATAGCTATTTATATGGACGATATGCTGGTATCTGCTCCCAGAGTAAATGAAGTAATTAATGGTGGCAAATGTGTTATCACAACCGGCGGAGCGTATGAGGAAGCACAACAGCTGGCCAATGAAATCAAATCCGGTGCTTTGCCGTTTGGCATGGAAACAACCAACTATAGCACGATAAGCCCGACGCTTGGTTCTAACGCACTTGAGGTTATGCTTATTGCCGGAATTATTGCATTTATTTTGATCTGTTTATTTGTTTTGCTTTATTATCGATTAAACGGATTTATTGCTATTTTCGCTTTATCTTTGCAGGTTGGCGGAACACTGTTATTGCTGTCTATAGGTCAATTCACAGTCACACTTCCCGGTCTTGCCGCGTTAATTCTTTCGATTGGTATGGGTGTTGACACAAATGTTATTATTGCCGAGCGTATCCGTGAAGAATTAAAAAGCGGTAAATCACTCGACTCATCATTGCAGTCAGGTTTCAAGCGAGCTTTTTCTGCCGTGTTTGACGGTAACATAACCACAATGTTTGCCGGTGTAGTCATGCTTATCTTCGGTTCTGGGGCAATGTTGTCATTTGCTTACACGCTGTTGTTTGGTATCGGTATGAACTTTTTATCTGGCGTTTTTATGAATCGCTTGATGACTTACTCCATTACACGGTTTTCATTTGCTCGAAACATCAAACTGTTTATGTCCGAACGCTACCGCAATAAAGAAATAAAGGTTAGAAACTTCTGTAGTAAAAGAAAAATATTATACAGTATATCGGCGATTCTCATTGCTGCCGGTTTCATATTCTGTTTTATTCCGGGCTTTGGCGTAAACTTGGATATTCAATTCAAGGGCGGCGCTCAAGTGCAATATAACATTTTCGAAGAGATTGACATTGAAAAGGCATCATCTGTCGTAGATTCTGTTACACCGGGGAAGAAAGCCGGCGCACGGCAGACGGTTGACATCGCGACAGGCAATTACAGCCTTATTGTAGAAATCGCCGATGGACAAACCCTTACAAACGAAGATTTTGAAAAAATCGGAGAACAATTAAAAGAAGAATTTCCTGAAGAAGATTTCACATATGTGCAAAGCAGAAACGTTTCCCCGTATTTTGCTCAGCGTTTCTTTAAGAATGCGGCAATATCTATCGTACTTGCTGCAATTCTCATGCTTCTTTATGTGTGGTTCAGCTTCCGTCGTATACACGGTTTGTCGGCAGGAGCAATGGGATTGTTGGCGTTGCTTCATGATATGGTGTTTGTGTTTTTAACCTTTATAGTTTTCCGTATACCGATTAATGAAAACTATGTGGCGGTCACGCTTACTATCTTGGGCTACTCTATTAACTCTACCATTGTCAATTTTGACCGCATACGCGAGAATGCGGCATTGTTAGGCAAAACAATATCACTTGACGAAATAACAAACAAGAGTATTTCACAATCTATGAGCAGAAACATAAACACAAACATCACGACCTTTACCGCAGTAGTGTTAGTATTTGTTTTCGCAGCGATTAACGGTCTTGAGTCTATTCGCACTTTCGCTTTACCTATGGGAATAGGTCTTATCAGCGGCTTTTATTCATCTGTTTTCATCGCCGCTCCGACATGGGCGTTTTGGGAACAACGCAAGAAAAAAAACAGCAAAGCAAAAAAATAATTCTTGTGTAAGTTATATATACACCCAAAAGAAAGGAGAGGTTTTTTGGCTTCTATAATGACGCAAATTCAAGAATATCTCCAAAATATAGGTTTGATTCAACAAATTATTATGATCTTCTTGATTTCTATGGTTCCTGTCATAGAATTAAGAGGGGCGCTGCCGATAGCCATGATTGCCGGAGTGCCATGGTATATTGCGCTGCCGGTAGCTATCGCGGGCAATCTGTTACCAACTCCGTTTATTCTTCTTTTTGTCAAGAAAGTATTTGATTGGATTCGCCGGCATACACGGTTAGGCAAGCTTGTAGACAAAATTGAAAAGAGGGGCGAAAGAAATATTGGAAAAGTTCAAAAGTATGAGAGGTTAGGACTTGCTGTATTTGTGGCGATTCCATTGCCGGGAACAGGGGCATGGACAGGGTCTTTGATTGGTGTGCTGATGAATATGAGTCCCAAAAAAGCGCTGCCGGCATTAGCGGCCGGAGTGGTAAGTGCAGGAATAATTGTTACAATCCTCTTTTACTACTTCCCGAAACTTTTGGGATTATAGACACCTTGATAAAAATTTTGTCAGCAAAAATATGGTTGACTGCGCAAGGTTCACAGCGTATAACCTGATCTTGACAATTATAGCCGTTCTACTTGAAAACAGTCTGAGAGCGAGCTTGAAACGTGCGGATTCAGGCACTTTTCAGGCGAAGGTCGAGGCGATTTTCAAGTAGAACGGCTATACCTAAAATTCGGAGAAAGAATATGATTGAGGGAAATCGTAGAGGCTGTTGACAATCTTTGTGCATAATGAAATCAAAATAGTATGCACATAATTTAAAACTCGTCTTGTTTTCTGCATAAAGCATGATATAATTATTGTTTAAAAGGAAGTGGATGAGATGGTCAATAAAAACAAATCAAAGAAAATGAGAGCTTTAACGGGTTTAGGTAAATATGTCTTTTTTGCTGTTTTTATATGCATAGTGACATCATGCCAACACAGCAAAAACAACATTAATGAAAATTCCGATGAAGAATTTATTTTAATTATCAATGAAAAACAAAATAAGTTAGAAATTCAAAATAAGGAGAGCGGAAATTCATTTGTCATTAACGATGAAAGCGGGCGTTTTTCAAATCCTCAAATTTCTCCGAACAAAGAGAACATTGCTTTTATTTATCCTTTTGAATTTGAAGAGCTTGGATATGTTTATATTTATAATGTTAATTCAAATGAAAAACGTGAGGTTAATCTTATTTCTCTTTTATATGGAACAGACGATTATGTAGATAAGACTCCGTTTGAGCTTGTTTGGTTAAATGAAGCTTTATTGCTGGTGAAGCTTGGTCATGGACATGGAACGATAGGATATTCTAATGAAATATTCTATTTTAACATTGAAAATAATGATTCAGGCAAACTGCTCACAACCTGTGATTTTATTGAAAAAATAAATATAAGCAATAATATGCTTGAAATTATATTGATCAGAGAAGATGATGTTATTAAAGATGTTGAACGAAACGAAGCTGCACGGGCAACAACGGTGATAGATTGCTCTGAGATATATCAATTAATAAATAACGGTGAAATTTTAGAGTTGGAGTTGGATTTTTAATATTACATTTGTAAGCTTGCCTCTAATATTTCCCCGGTTTTTGCATGATTTTCATAGCTACTTTTCAAAATATATTTTTCATAGTTAATCGCAGAATAATTTTGCTGACAATATTTCAATAGCTATAGCTATTGATTTTTCTTGTGTTATCCTAACGCTTTTCGTTTTAATATTTATTATAGATAATATTGCAACTGCAGAAAACAACACAGTTAAAGTGATAGGAATGATTTGTCTATATTTTTTAATCGGCATTACGCTCTTCCTTTCTTTCACCGGAAACAACGGCAAGAGAAGAGCCATTGCCCTACAGCCGCCAGTCAATGGGTTTTACATCGTTTTCTTCCAAAAATTCGTTGGTTTTGGAAAAATGCTTGCTTCCGAAAAACCGCCCGCCCGCCAAAGGGCTTGGATGTGCGGCAATCAAAGTTTTGTGCACGGGGTTTGAAATGAGCGGCTGTTTTGCCTGCGCGTCTTTTCCCCAAAGAAGAAACGCAACCGGCTTATCTTTTTCGTTGACCTTTCCGATGACCGCGTCGGTGAAATGTTCCCAACCCATTCTCGCGTGCGAGCGGCTTGACCTTGCTCGAACTGTCAAAACGGCGTTGAGAAGCAGAACACCCTGTTCTGCCCATTTAACAAGACAGCCGCTTGTCGGAATTTCAACACCGACATCATCTTTTAATTCTTTAAAAATATTAACAAGTGACGGCGGAATTTTTATCCCCGTGTTAACCGAAAACGCCATTCCATGTGCTTCGCCCGGGTTTATATAAGGATCTTGCCCGAGAATAACCGCCTTGACATTTTCAAGCGGGCAATATTTCAGCGCGTTAAAAATGTCATTCATAGGCGGAAAAATCGGGCGCGACCTGTATTCGCTCACCAAAAACTTCCGCAATTCCACATAATACGGCTTAGCGGTTTCTTCTTGCAAAAATTCGTCCCAATCGTTGTTAAGTTTAATCATTTCTCACCCGTACGTTTCACAACGCCGTTGTGAACAACGCCATTTATCGCGTCAACCGTGACCATTCCCATGTTTTGAACCAAATCTACGACCTTTTCAGTGCAAATTACAAGCGGGATTCTAAGCGCTGTGCAAATGCTTTCGGCGTGTGAATTGTCGGTTTCTTTGTCTGAGCCGACGACGACCGCCGCTGCTTTTTTAATGCAGGGAAGCATGTTGTCGTCGGTTTTTGTCGTGACTAAAACATCGCCCGATTTGAAATGTGCTGAGGCTTGTTCAGCGACCCTTACGACTGACGCTTTGCCCGAAACAATGCTCTTTTCGCCGGGAATTCCTCTTCCCTTAACGACAAAACCGCCAACTCTTTGAACCTTGATGCAGTTTGTCGTTCCGGCAAATCCCAAAGGAACGCCCGCAACGACGACAATCAGCTCGCCGTCGGTCGCAATGCCGGTTTCTGCCGCCTTGCCGCACGCCAGTTCAAACATATCTATTGCGCCTTGCTTTATGATGTCCTTGTTGTCTCTTGTGTCAAGCATCGGAATGCAGCCCCAAATAAGGTTCATTTGCCGCCATGTCACTTCATATGAAGTGATTCCGACAATCGGGCAGGACGGCTTGAAACGTGAAACCATTCTCGCAGTAAAACCCGATTTTGTGACGGTTGCAATGCCCGCCGCCTTTAAATCAGCCGCCGTGTCGCAAGCCGCGTAACAAATCGCGTCGGTAATTCCGACTACCGCAGAAGTATTGTTGGTTTTATGGCGGCGAGAATCTAATTTTTCAGAATAATCAATAGATTGCTCGGCGGCGATTGCTATTCTTGCCATAAATTTGACGCTTTCAACAGGATATTTTCCCGAAGCCGTTTCACCCGAAAGCATTATCGCGTCTGAGCCGTCAAAAACGGCATTAGCGACATCATTCGCTTCCGCGCGGGTCGGTCGGGGATTCGAACCCATTGATTCAAGCATTTGTGTCGCGGTAATAACCGGTTTTCCTATTATGTTCGCTTTATTTATAAGCATTTTCTGAACCAACGGCACTTCCTCGGGCGGAATTTCAACGCCCAAATCACCTCTGGCGACCATAATTCCGTCGGCGACCTCAAGAATGTCGTCAATGTTATTCACACCGTCGCGGCTTTCGATTTTGGCGATTATCATTAAATGATCGCCGCCGTTTTCGGCCAAAACACGCCTAATCTGCAAAACATCCGAAGCAGAACGAATGAACGAGGCGGCGATGTAATCAAAGCCGGTTTTTATTCCGAAGCAAATATCCTCAACGTCTTTTTCGGTGAGAGAGGGCAAATTTACATAAACATCGGGAACGTTCACGCCCTTGCGCGAGCTTAAAAATCCGCTGTTCACGACCTTGCAGTGAATTTTCGCGCCGTCAATTTCTTCAACGCAAAGCTCGATCAGTCCATCGTCAATTAAAATTCGCTTACCTTTTTCAACATCCTTTGGCAAATCTGCATATGTCACGGAGACAATTGAGTTGTCACCCTCAATGTCTTCGGTTGTAAGCGTAAAATCCTGCCCTTGTGAAAGATAGATTTTATTGTCTTTCAAGCATTCCTCTTTAAATGTTTTAATTCTGATTTCGGGACCTTTCGTGTCAAGAATAAGCGAAACAGGGGCGTTAAGCTCCTCTCTGGCGGCTTTAAGTTTCTCTATCATTTCGCCGTGAGATTCATAATTTCCGTGCGAAAAATTTATTCTCGCCGCGTCAAGCCCCGATTTTATAAGCTCCTTGATTATTTCAATGTTGTTTGTTGACGGACCTAATGTCGCCACTATTTTCGTGTTGCGAATGACATTGTTTTTCACGTTTTGTTTTGCTCCTTTTTAGTGATTTGCAACCGCCTTTAGAAATTTTATCATCTTAATCATCGCTTATCTAATAAATTTATTTACAACTCCTGCGCATAATTATCAAGCAACATCGAGATATCAGCCGAATCGACCTGCCAATCATTGTTTATATCGCCGACAAGGTTAAAACCTTTTCTTCCGTAATTGTCGAATATAACCGCCAAATCGCCCGAATCGACCATTCTGTCGCCGTTTAGGTTTCCGTCGACGTCTCTCGCCCTTTGAGGGTAATATCTGAACGGTGAAACGCTTGAGCTGTCTGTTTTATATCCTGCGGAAATGAAGTAATTTCCCCACGCAGGAATACTCCAATCCGGGTCGTCGCCCATTTGATTGTCATAGCAATCAAGGCTGACAAGAGAGGTGTTTTTCGACAAATCGAGTTTTAGCAGATAATTGTTCGAGCAATCAAGAGTCATAAGATTAATATTCTTTGAAAAATCCGCCTTTTTAATACCGTTATTCGGGCATCTTAGAGTTATCAAACCCGTGAAATATTCAATTCCTTTTAAGCTGTTCATGTTGTAATATTCCATTTGCATTCCGCTGAGTCTCGCCATCATTGCGCGTTCTGTGCTTCCCACAATGCTTTCGTCCGTTCTGCTTCCGCCGTCCATATCATTTATTATCCACAGAATCATTTCACGAAAATCATAATTCGGGAACAAATCGGCAAAGGTTTCAATGTCAACTTGAATCCACTGCGCATAGAGGGTTATGTTTCCTGTGGGGATGTTTCCGAAAACAAACGCGCTTCCGCCGCTTGAGATTAACGACCAGTTCGCAAATTCATAGCCGCTTCTCACCGGGTCGAGAGGCTTTATTGTCGAAGAGCCTGTTCCGACAGGCACATGTGTCGTAAACGACGCGCCTGTTCCGTCGTTTAAATGATATGTAATGGTATAAAAACTATTGACCGCTATTGCGTCGGAAGCGTCGGCAATGCCGCCGGTGATTACCGGCAGACCAGCCTCTTTTCTTGCCGTTCCCAATATAGAGCCCTTCAGCTGAGAGGGTGCAAATGTCGGATGTGCCGCTTTTATCAGTGCCGCGATTCCCGCAACATAGGGACATGCCATTGATGTTCCGCTCATATAGCTATAGCTTCCGTTTATATGTGTGCTTCTGACATAATCTCCGGGTGCGGAGATAGACACCATGCTTGCTCCGAAATTTGAAAAACTTGCCAAATTGTCAGACGAATCTGTCGCCGCGACTGAAATGATGTTGGGGCAATTATAGCTTGCAGGATAGGTTTTAAAATCGCCGTCGTTGTCGTTTCTTTCGTTTCCCGCCGAAACCACGAACAAGCCGTTGTAATTGGCTATTACCTGTCTGGTAATTTCCGAATAATCATAACCGCCGTAGCTGTTGTTCAAAATCATTATGTCGTGATTGTTCGCGTAATTAATCGCCTCGATGATTGCTTCGCCTGAAAGCTGAGTGCCGCCTGTTGAAGCTCCAAGCCACGCAAGGCTTACGTTCCAGTTTGTGCCGGCAACACCTATGGAGTTGTTTCCCTGTGCGCCGATTATTCCCGCCACATGCGTTCCATGACCGTCTGAGTCGGTTGGTGTTCCGCCAACTCTTCCCGTGAAATTATAGCCGTTTATGTCGTTTATATAACCGTCTTGGTTCGGATTTGGGTTTACCCAAAGGTTGTTGACCAAATCGGGGTGTGTTCCCTCAATGCCGCTGTCTATTATTCCGACGACCACGTTTTTGCTTCCTGTAGTAACGTTCCACGCCTGCTCTGCGTTTATTTTTTGCAATGCATATTGGTTGCTGTATTGCGGGTCGTTGGGGATGACATGAGTTTCGTAAAAATATACGGGCTCGGCGATTTCAACTGCGGGATTGGCGTTTAAAATTTCCAACGCCTCTTCCACTGATTCAATTCCCGGCTCGTCCAATTCGATTACGTAAATGTTATCCTGTGTCGAATTGACGCTCATGAATGAAAATCCGCTTGTTTTCTTGCTCTTTTCGGAGGGGTTGAGTAAACGCATTCCCGAATAACCTATTCCCAAATCGGGAGTTGACGGCATTCCGCTCAATCCTATTCCCGAGGCTTTCGCCAGCTTGACAATCACACGGTTGTCTGCGAAATTCGGATCGCGCTGTTCCTGCGGAGGATTTTCGATTAGGCTGAATTTAACATTTTCGGGATTAAAAGATTTGCTCCCCTCGGCGAAAACCGCCGCGCCCTGCGACATTCCCGACAGCAATATCACCGTCAGAAGCAATGCGAGAAAACGTTTGAGCATTTTTTCATTCTCCTTTATCTATTGTATTTTTTGAATATTTCATAAACATAATCGGGACCCTCTAAATAATATTCAGTTTCTATGTCCTCAACCTTTTTTGAAAACTCAGTGGAGAAAAAAAGCTCTAAAGCCCGGGATGTCGTAAGATTCCTGTCCTCGGCTATATAGCCGACTAATTTGGAAATCATGTTTTGAATTAGAAAATCCTGTTCTTTTGTTTTAGGCACGACTCTCCACTCCAATCTTTTTCAGCAATGAAAGAGCTTTTGGGGTGTGAAAAGAATATTGATTGCTTAAATTTTTATATTTTAATCTGTCTGCAAGAATGTCGGCGCTTATAAAACCGTCTTTGTACAACGCGAAAGTTGTCGCTATGTCATCGTTTGCTACTGCTCCATAAACCATCTTTAAAATCCTTGTTTCTGTTGTTGATGATGAACATAGCCCAATCATTATTAACAGTGTCAAATCCTTTATAGTTAACATTTTTCAACTCGTTCTCGTCAAATTCAAAGATTGTGACCGTTGGCACGCCGCCGAATCTTTTTGAGGTTCTTCTTGCCATTCTTTCGGCTTGACACTCTAAGGTTGTAACATAAAAGCCCTGCCCAAAATCTTTAAATTCATTGCATTATTCTAATTCGACAATCATTATTTCTACGTTTGAACCATGATAAACTTTCATCCCAACATCCCGCCGTTTCTGCCGCAAATCGCCAAAACATCGTCTGTGTTTAGGGTGTGTTCAACGTCATAAAATTCCTGAAGAAATTCCATTCCCTTGAATTTGCTTAAATACTCATGCGATTCATGAATGCTTAAATCAAACTTTTTAGCAATCATACTTATAATCATAACAAAGTAATTTATTTCTTTATTAATTTCCATATGATTCGCCTTTCTTTTGTTTCATCGTCAAATTCCCGTTTCGGTCGGCACCTTTACAATTTCCGGCGCAACGCCTCTTTTGCTCACAAAAGCGTCAACCAATTCTTTAACGTTAATGCCTGTTGCTTCTTTTAATCCGTCAATTATCTGATTGGAAACACCCATTACGTCCCTGACCATTTTGGTAGAGTTTCCATCGCCATACATCACGATTTTTTCGGTTTGAGTCAGCGGCGACGCGGCATTTTTAACAACGTCGGGAAGCACTTGCAAATACATTTCGACAATTGAGGCTTCACCCATTTTTCTCATCGCTTCCGCCTTGGCTTCGATTGCTTTAGCTTCGGCTAACCCTTTGGCTTCTATTCCTTTGGCTTCTTCTTCGTTAGCGAAACGACTCGCTATTGCTTCTTGTTCTTTTTTAAACTTTTCCGCCTCGGCTTTCTGCTGAACGGCATATCTTTCTGCGTCTGCCTTCTTCTTGATTTCGGCGTCGAGCATTTTTTCTGTCAGCGCGATTTCTCTTTCACGAAGCTCGACTTCCTTTTCTCTTCTTGCAATATCAGCGCTTACGGAGGCTGTTTCTATTGTTTTACGCTGCTCCTGCTCTTGAATTTTATAGGAAGCGTCGGCAGCGGCTTGCTTGGAGTCCATTTCTCGTTGATATTCCGATTTTTTAAGCGAAACTTCTTTGTTTTGTTCTGCAATTTTCATTTCCGAAAGTGCTTTGCTTTCGTTCGCTTCCTGCGAAGCCTTGGCTTGCGCAACGACAATATCACGCTCGGCATTTGCACGGCTGATTGCGGCGTCCTTGCTCAAACGAACCACGTTGTCGATACCCAGGTTTTTAATAGCGTCAACTTGATCGGTAAGATTTTGGATATTGAAGTTTATAATTTCAATGCCCATTTTTTCCATGTCTTTCATCGCGCTTTCCTGAACGCGCTGTGAAAAGACCGCTCTGTCCTGAATCAGTTCGCTAAGCTTCATCTGACCGACGATTTCTCTTATGTTACCTTCCAAAATTTCCTGAACCATCGCGCCGATTTCAACCTGGCTTCTTCCCAGGAAGTTTTGCGCGGCGCGTAAAATTGCAGGGTCACTCGAGGCGACCTTTACGTTTGAAATGCCGTCGACATAGACATTTATGTATTCAATTGTCGGAACATCGGTTCTTGTTTTGACGTTTACCTGCATGATGCTGAGCGAAATTTTGTCGACACGCTCAAGAAACGGAATTCTTATCGCCGCTTTACCCACGACAACACGCCCGTTGTTGCTTCCGTCCTTGCCTCTCTTAATACCCGAAATGATAAACGCCGTGTCGGGCGGGGCTTTCACATATGATGACATGAAAATGAACAGAATAATTAATACGACAACACCAATAGTGATTTCAAACATTTTTATTCCTCCTTTAAGGTTTTGACCATTTTAAGAATGTCGGAAATGCTTTCTTCCATCAATTCTTTATAATTTTCTTCATAATCAAAAGTAATTTCTTCAATTGATTTATTGACTATTCCATCTACATATTGTTCAATCAGCGCGAAATCCTTTTCATAAACGTGATAGGAATTCGCTCTGTGCGTATAGCTTCCGACACCCACACCCAATTTTTCTGCGATTGATTTTTGAAGCATGATGAAAGCGAACGCGTTCATGAAAGCCGCCTCAGCCGCGTCGTTCGAGCGCATAAGAACCTTGCAGTGAAGCTTGCCGTCACGGACGAAATATTGAAGATGCTGAAGACAAGCCGCGTGTTCGTTAAACGGGTCGATTTTGTTGTCACGAATTAACGCCACGGCGCGTCTTGAATCGGAATTCCTTTTCAGCTCGTCAACTACAAAGTTGACTTGGTCGAAGCCGTTGTAATTAACAAGCCTGTCGTGATAGGTATATTCCCAGCACGTTCCGTCGCCTATTTTAAAATCTAAAATTCCGTCCAAAACCTCCATAACGTATTGTTGAAGCTCGTGAAAGCCGCCGATATAGAGCCTGCTTACCATCGGTTCTGCCAATGGATTTTCCGCCACGAAAGTCATGGAAACTTCCTTTTGCTTTTGGTTCCAGTCGTTGCAGGAAAGAATGTCGCCTTCGTTGTGAAGTGCAAGCAATGATTTGTGATATGCTTCCGGCAATGATTCGCCTTTTACAAAAATTTCTTTCATGTCAAAATTCCTCCTATATTTCACATGTAATATTAGCCATTCCCATTATTTGTCCATCCTCGTCATAAAGCGCGGAAGAGGAAATGTGAACACGGTAAGCCGAGCCGTCACGCCGTATTCGCAGACAATCGTCGGCAAAGCGCCCCTCGGTTAAAACGCGTTCTATGCACCTTTTTACAAGACCGCTTTCCACGTCTTCGGCAGGATAGATCATTTGAATGTTTTTGCCCATGATTTCTTCTGAAGAATATCCGAACATAAGCTCGGCGCCTTTGTTCCACATGATTACAGTGCCTGTTGTGTCAAGCGCATAAATGGCGTAATCCTTTATGCTGTCTATAATTCCGCCGAGAAAAACATTACATTGATTGATTTTCGTTTCAAGTTCGTTGTTCAAGTCTTGAATCAGCTTGTTTTGAAATTTAAGTTCGTTTGTCAGCCTCTTGCTTCGTTCATAAACAATGCCGTTTTCGATCGTCGCGCCCACATAATATTTCAGCAAATCGACGAGTTCAAGCTCGTTTTGAGTGTATTCATAAATGCTTCCCAGCGCCAAAACGCCCAAAAGACTGTCGCGGTTTATCAAAGGAACCATCATAAGGTTTTTCGGTTTGACCGAGCCCAAAAAGTTTTTTGTTATATAAACCGTGTCGTCGGGAATGTCTTTTATTACGACAGTTTCGCGTTTAAGCGCCGCCATTCCGACAAAACCCTCGCCGATTGTGAGGTCAAATTCGGAATAGATGTTTTTGGAAAACCCGACGTTTGCTCTGATTTCGAGCTTGTTTGTGGCGTTGTTTGCAAGATAAAACGCTGCCCAATTGCTGTTTAATGTTTCCAAAAGTTTTGGAAGCAGTGCCTCGAGCGATTCCTCAAGCTCTAAATTTGATGCGGCGGAATTGACAATGTTGAGAATTTCGAGATGACCAAGGTCGCGCCCGTTAAAACTTTCTTTAATTTCTTTATGTGTTCGGCAGAAAACGCTTTGCAAAAACAAGAACAGGAAGATTCCGATCACGGCGTTTACACCGACGGCGGACAACAACATCAAATCGTCGCCGTCGTTTAAAAACGCCGCCGCACCGCCTGTTGACGCCGCGATAAGAAACATCATTATTACCGCTAATATTATTGACGATGAAAAATGTCGGTTCTTCATTTGGCATAATCCTTTCCTGTTGTTATAGCATTTTTAGTCGAAAAAGGTCTTTAAGCCTGTTTTCAACTTAAACGACTATATTAATCATCGGGCACTTAATAATTCTATGTGTTCAAACACCTTATAGCACATATTATACAATAAAAATTTTTGTTATACAAGCAAAAAATGAGCGTCAGCCGTTTCGCCTCCGCTCATTTCGTTAGGTAAGCACTGATTAAGGTAACCTTACAAAAAACTTACGAAAGCAAGACGTTCGCTCCAAGCTATTTTTCTTCGAAAGGCTACCTCTATAGCATTTCCGCTCACAAGAACTAATTCCGTTTTCAATCATCTGAAGGAACATTTTGAAACGCTCTTAAATCGTGAGCGATTCAAAATATCCATTCAGACGTTT
>JGI994J12354_10000257_pt1 | contig 51803 bp, 48 predicted proteins | sample IntmicLarv3ML3BL_FD_12354 | JGI IMG/M metagenome (IMG submission 12354) | reverse complement strand
AAGAATCGGTGCCGGAAAAAATGACAGCGTCTATAAAAAAATTAACGGAAATCAAAATTGAAAATTTATACCCCGGACACGGAAAACCGACCGTCGGAAATGCCGGTCATTCCATTGAATTATCCTACAAAATGTCGTCCCAAATGAACCCTTAAAATAAAAATTGAAGAGAATGAAAATGTCCGATTATAAAAAAGAAAAAAGTAAAAGAGAAACGGCAATTCCCGTGAAAAATGACGGGAGCCGGAAAAAAGCGGGGACGGTCGGAATCGTCAGTAAAGTCGAAGTCGGAAAAGCGAATGACCGACGAGAGATATTGGGTTCCCGAAAGTCAGCCGGCAGCCTCGGCGCGGACGAATCGAAAATAACGATTCCCGCTAAAGAAAAAGGCGGACGGGCGAATGAAAAAGAGCGGGAACAAAAATCCGAAAAAAAAGTCATCGGAACGCTCGGTGTTCGCCGAGAGGATTTTTCAGCCGAAACAAAATTCGAGAAAAATGAAAAAAAAGATTTGAAAGAACCGAAAAAGAATTCGGATTCAAAAAAAAACGATGAAAACAAAAAAACAAACCATTTTTTCGAGAAGCGCCGAAAGGAAGCATTAAAAAGAGCAAATGAATTTTTGCCGATGAGCCTTGATGAAGCCGCCGCGAAGGGATGGGAAGAATTAGATATTATTTTAATAACGGGCGACGCTTATGTTGACCACTCCGGGTTCGGAACGGCCGTTATCGGCCGCGTTTTGGAGCACGAAGGATTCCGCGTCGGCGTCGTTGCGCAGCCGGATTGGACGAGCAAAGACGCGTTTGAAAAACTGGGCAAACCGAGATTGTTTTTTTCAGTGAGCGCCGGCAACACAGATTCGCTGGTCAATAATTATACGCCGCTTCTCTATAAGCGGGAAAGCGATATGTATTCGCCGGGCGGCGCCGCCGGTCTTCGGCCGGACAGAGCTGTTATTGCATACGGCAACCGCCTCCGCCAAGCGTATCCGGACGTTCCGATTGTCGCGGGCGGCATTGAAGCGTCTCTCCGCCGATTTGCGGAATATGATTATTTGTCAAACGACGTCCGTCAATCCGTTCTCGCGGATGCGCCGATTGATTTGATTGTTTACGGAATGGGCGAACTTCAGATTAAAGAAATTGCAAACCGTTTGGATGCCGGCGAAAAAATATCGGATATTCGGGATGTGGCGGGAACCGTATGGAAAATGCCGGTCAAAGAATGGAAAAGCGTAATGGAGAACAGCGCGTCCGACAATTTTGAGTTGCTGTCAAACGGAATAATTCTTCCCGATTTTGTGACAGCCGCCGCCGATAAAGAACAGTATGCGCGCGCTTTTAAGATTATTTATGAAAATCAAAATCCGGTTTCCGGAAAAAAACTGATTCAACCGCATCCGAAAACTGTGATTGTCCAAAATCAGCCGATGCGAAATCTGACGGAAGCCGAGATGGATGAAGTGTACGAATTGCCGTATTTGCGCATGGAACATCCGTCATACGACGAACCGATTCCGGGATTGGATGTCGTTAAAAATTCAATCACAAGTCATCGCGGATGTTTCGGCGGATGTTCTTTTTGTGCCATTGCGCAGCATCAGGGACGAGCCATCAGTAACCGCAGCGAAAAATCAATTATCAGAGAAGCAGAAAAGATGATGGAATCTTCGGATTTTAACGGCATTATTAACGGCATCGGCGGGCCGAGCGCAAATATGTACGGCATGATTTGTGCGAATTGGGAAAAGAAAGGTGCGTGTACGGATAAGAATTGTCTTGTGCCGACCGTGTGCCCGTCGCTGAAATCGAGTCATAAAAGGTTATTGGATTTGCTGAAGCAGCTGCGAGAGATGCCGGGAATTCGAAAAGTTTTGACGGGGTACGGCGTCCGATTTGATTTAGCGCTTCAGGACGACGGTTATTTAGAAACGATATGCAAATATCATGTCGGCGGACAATTGAAAGTGGCGCCGGAACATTTCTGTGACAATGTAACGGCTGTGATGAAAAAGCCGAATCGGGAAACGTTTGAAAAATTTGAGGCAAAATACAGAGAAATCAATAAACAGCTTGGGCAGAATCAGTTTTTGGTGACGTTCCAAATTTCGGGACATCCCGGCTGTACGCTTGAAAATTCGATTGAAATGGCGGAATACATTCGAGACAACAACCGGTATACGGAACAGGTGCAGGATTTTACGCCGACGCCGATGACGGTTTCAACGTGTATGTTTCATACGGGGCTGAATCCGTTTACGATGGAAAAGATATATGTTCCCGTGACGCGGACGGAAAAGAAAATGCAGCGTTCGCTGCTTCAATTCAGAAATCCGGACAACAGGGAAACGATTCAAACCGCATTGGAGGCCGCCGACCGCAGTGATTTAATCGGAAACGATATGCGTTGCTTAATTCCGAGAAAAAGATGAAAAATGAAAATAAAATTTTAAAATTATATTTGAAAGAAAATTATCAGGTACTGTTTAAAAATTATTGGATTTGATGAAATAATTTAAATAAATCAATGAGTTAAGTTAAGCATGAATTTTTAAAAGGCGAAGTAGAAATATGAAGTTAGAATATAAAATTGTTATTTTATCCGTCACGATCGGTATTTTATTTCTTTTGGCAGAAATGTTGTCAAGATTTATCTCAGAGAATTCCTATGTTGAAAACTCAACGGGAGCCGTGAATTTTTTATTTGAGCCGCTGACGACAGATCAAAGCGTGTTTTTATATTTGTCAATTCTTCTGCTTTGTTTGATTTTTGGTGTTATGTTGGCGCGCATGATTCGGCAGGTTTTAAAAGCAAAAGATGCCGCAAGGCAAACCGATATTGAAAAAAATGTTGTTTTGGATTCCGTTCCGGAAATCGTTATGTATGTTAACAAAGATTATCGCATCCGATGGGCGAGCCAATCTCTGTACACGGAAACCGGTATGCGAAAAGAAGACCTTGTTGAAAGATATTTGGATGACGTCACTAAAAATTTGTTTGAAGCCGAACTTGTTGATGAGCAATTCAAAATTTTGAAAGCGAAAAAAACGCTTGATATTGAACTCAATAGTAAAAAAGGTAAATATTGGCAGATTCTTTCAAATCCGGCAACGGATGAAAACGGCAACAACAATGGTTATGTGTTTCTTGCAATTGACATCACGCGAAATAAGCGTGACGAAGAAATGAAACGCCGCTCATACGAGCAGTTGGAAAACAATATCGAGCAATTTGCCACAGTGATAGACAATATCAGAAATCCGCTCTCAAGCGTCGTTCTTTTGGCAGAAACTTTCGAAAACACAGAAATATCGGACCAAATAATTCGTCAATGCGGTGATATTGAAGAAGTCATTTCAAGATTGGATGAAGGATGGGCAAATTCCGAAGACATACGCAATTTCTTGAAAAAACACCTTTGAATCTGATTTTTAAAATGCCGTCATTCATAATTTTTTATATTTTTCTGTTTTTGTTTTATTTTTTTATTTTCTTTTTTTTCTTCCTGTTTTTTCTTTTTTTCACTCCGTCGCCATGCTGACCAATTCAATAATGTCAATGACCGGAATGTCGCCGCCGGCATCTCTTAGATTGCGGAGGCAAAGCGGACAGGTCGTGACGATGTAATCAACGCCTTCCGGCGCGTCTTCTAAACGGCGTTTGGCCATTGCTAAAGAGAGTTCGTTGTAGCCGGAGCGAACACCGCCGCCACCGCCGCAGCAACGGGATTTTTCGCGGCTGAAAGCCATTTCTTTGAAATTTTCGACGCCGACAATTTCGCGGATGAGAGCGCGGGGTTCGTCAAAAATACGATTGTGGCGACCGGTATGACAGGAATCGTGGTATGTCACGGAAATGTTTAATTTTTTAAAGGAGTCGGCGGCAATTAATTCTTTGAATTTGTCGAGATTGGAAAGCAAATATTCGGAAACCGTCACAACAGTAAATCCGGCTGACCGATAACTGTTTTTAATTGTGTTGTAACAGCCGGCGCAGCCCGCAATAATCGTGTCGGCACCGCTTTTTTTGATTTGCTCGATATTGTGATTGATTTGAGCCGACGCGTCAAATCCGAGACGAAGGAGCGGAGAGCCGCAGCATTTTTCATCTTCTAAAAGACCGACGCCTAATTTATTCAAAATTTTATAAGTCTTTAAAGCGGTTTCCGGATAGCGGTAAGAATCCAAACAGCCGACAAAATAAACGGCTTTCGGGTTTGTCGGAATTGTCAAATTCAGACCGGAATCGTTTGCTTTTTGCAGCCAGCCGAGACGGTCGTCTTCAACGCCAAGCGTATTGGAACAGCGTGCAACCGTGTCCCGAATTTTGATTTGCGTCGGCGTCATTTTTCCGAGAGCCACAAGCCCTTCACGCGCCGCTTCCACCAAATGCGGCGGATTGACGCCGGCGGGACAAGTTTCCGCACAAAAGCCGCAGGTTGTACAGGTATTGAGACTGTCAAAAACGGAATCGTCATCCAGTATTCCTTCATACAAATCCCGAATCACCAAAATGCGTCCGCGCGTGTTTGCGGATTCGCGCCCCGTATGTTCAAAAGCGGGACATACCGAGCGGCAATTGCCGCAGCTGACACACCGATAAAGATCTCTTTTATCCACTGTTTCAAAAGACATATGATAACTCCAATCCCTTTTTCGTTTTTGTTTGTTCCAAACGCTTACATGCCGAGTTTTCCGGGATTTAAAATTCCGTTCGGATCAAGCGTTTTCTTAATTGCTTTCATAACGCCGAAAGCGGGGCCGCACTGCTGCTCTAAATACATGCCGCGGGCAGCGCCGATGCCGTGTTCGGAACTGACCGTTCCGCCCAGCGCAATTGCCGCCAAGTGAAGGCGGTCGGCTGCAAAGTGCAGCTTTTCCCATTCCTTTTCGTCCAAAACATCAATAAACAGACCGACATGAAGCGTTCCGTCGCCAACATGCCCGTAAATCATCGGCAAAAGACCGACCTCACTTGTAATTTCATAAATTTTGGCAATCATTTCCGGCAATTTTTTAATCGGAATTCCCAGGTCTTCGCCGACATAGATGCGTGTTTTTGTCGGATCCATTTTTGAAACCGCCGCGCCAAGAAGACTTCTGGCGTCCCATATTTCTTTCATTTGATGGGGATTATCCGTAATCATGACACTGCTTGCAATTTCCCGACAAGCGCTTGCCAAAATTTCGGCGGATTCGTCGACGGAATTTTTGCTGCCGTCCACTTCAAACAAAATGATGTCGCCGTCTCTCGGAAAAATGACATTCGGATCAAGTTTCGTTAAAATGGAAACCGACGTTTTGTCCAAAATTTCACAAGCGGACGGAATGACGCCTGCCGAAAAAACGCGAGAAACGGAAAGACCTGCGGCTTCCGGCGTTGGGAATGAAACCATAACCAATTTTCGCGCTTTCGGAAGCGGCGCAACTTTTAAAACCGCTTTTGTGATAATGCCGAGCGTTCCTTCCGAGCCGACATACAAACGAGATAAATCATAACCGGACGAGGATTTTAAACAATTAGAACCCGTGTGAATCACCATGCCGTCCGCTAAAACGACTTCCAAATCCAAAACATAATTTTTTGTCGTTCCATACTTAACACAGCGCATTCCGCTCGCGTTATTGGCGATTTGGCCGCCGACCGTACAGGATGCCGAACTTCCCGGATTCGGCGGGAAAAAGAAGCCGAACGGCTTGAGTTTTTCATTGAGCTTGTCTTGAACAACGCCGGCTTCAACCGTGACTTGAATGTTGTCAATATCGATGCTGATGATGTTATTCATTTGCGACATATCCAAAACAATGCCGCCTTTGACGGGAACCGCGCCGCCCGCAAGGCCAGTGCCTGCGCCTCTGGCCGTTACCGGAATTAAATTTTTATTTGCATAAGCGAGAATTTGAGAAACTTCATCCGTTTTTTTCGGAAAAATAACATATTCCGGACGACCTTTTATTTGAGAGCCGTCGGCGGAATAGCAGCAAAGCTCGGAAGGGGAAACCGTCACGCGGTTCGGACAAATATTTTGGAGTTGTTCATAATGGTTCATTGCAGAACGACCGATAAAAAGTGAATTCTAATAAAACCGACATCGGAGAAGGATACATCATACGGATAAGCAATTTGTGTCCCTTTTTCACGTAATGCCTTATATATTTTATTACAGAATCGTTTTTTAAAAGAAAGAAAAACCGTGAATCACGGTTTTTCAAAAATAAATGAAATCATTTTTTTGCGGGAGAGTTGACCGGAATCTTCGTTGCGGGTTTTGCGGCCGGTTTTGCAGCCGATTTCGCAGCCGGTTTTGCGGCGGGCTTTGACGCGGGTTTTTTTGCGGCGGGTTTTGCCGGAGCCTTTGCGGCGGGCTTTGCGACCGGTTTTGCAACGGATTTTTTGACGGTTTTAACGGCCGATTTTGCGGCAGATGTTGCGGCTGTTTTGACGGCGGCAATCTTTGCGGCAGGTTTAGCGACTGTTTTGGATATTTTTTTGGATTTTTGAATTTCTTCTTCCACTTCTTTTGCGCCGTTTCCATAGAATTTTTCTTCATCCGGCTGAAGTTCGTGCAGCAAACGCAGGAATTCTCCGGCATGCACTTTTTCTTCATCCGCAATGTCGAGCAAAACTTCTTTTGCGAGTTTGTTATCGGTTGATTCGGCGAGCTGTTCGTAAAGCTGAATCGCTTCATATTCGGCCGACACCATAAAACGAATGGCACGGACAAGTTCTTCATGCGTCAGCTTGCGGCCGTTTTTCAGGCCGGCAAAAGGATTACCAAATTCAGGCATAATATATCCACCTCATATGTAAAATGTAGAAGGAAGTATAAATACATAATTTATTCAGAGAGTGTATTCAGAGAGTTAGAAAATCGAAAAGAAGAGTGTTTTTATTAAATGAAATGATTTATAAGCCCTATGACAAAATTTTTTGAAATCGATGAACGGGACGGCCCCGCCCGTATCGGAAAATTATACATTTGTTCAAACGGCGAAAATGGAAACGCGACGACATTGCCGTTTATTCAAACGCCTTTCATGATTGATTCAACAAAACTGGCTTCCGATGATTCTTATTCGATCAAGAATATGGGAACTTTTTGGAAATTTGGCAAAAACAATGAAGAAAACGCGGAAAGAATTGCGGAAGAAATTCAAAAAATCGATGACGGAAAACTATTAATTTTGCCGAGAAATCAATTTACGCTGACATATCCGGAAAAAGACAGTGTCCCCCGTCAAAAACGAATTTACGACATTCCGGAAATCGCGGGAATAATCGGAAAACGGCCGACGGTCGGCATCATACGCCCGATTAAATATTCAAAAATTCCCGAATCGTCGGAATTTTCCTGCTGTGAAAAACAAGAGGAAGAGAAACGAGCTGATGAAATCCGGTCTGATTTTGCCGTTGAAAAAAGCGGATCGGATGTTTACATTATGGAAAGCGCCGGCTCTTTTGAAAACGATGCCGCCGGCTTTTTTGAAGCATTTTTAAATGTGAAAGAGCGAATTCCGGCAGACGCCGCGCTTTGGCTTTCAAATTTGGCGACACCTGAAAATGCCGCCGTTTTAATTTATCTCGGCGCCGATCTGCTGGATTCGACCCGCGCCGAAGTCGCCGCTTATTCTAATAAATATATGACAGCCGCCGGAACATTCTATTTGGAAGATTTAAAAGAATTGCCTTGCAAATGCTGTGCCTGCAACGGAAAAACGGCTGCGGATTTAAAAGAAATGTCTGCTGAAAAAAGAGGAAAATTATTGGCGGAACATAATATCAATGCACTGGAAGCTGAAATGGCATTGGTCCGCGAAAAAATAAGAGCGGGAGCGCTTCGCGAATATGTGGAGGGGCAATGCCGAATGCGAACATGGCTGACGGGACTTTTAAGAATTTTTGACGGCAGCGTTCTTGCCGAACAAGTCGCGCCGACATTTAGAAGAGAGACGATTTATGCGACGACGGCCGAATCTCAAAACCGCGCGGAAATTCGGCGGTTTGCAGAAAGAATTGAAAAATATTATGAGCCGCCGAAAAAAGAAATTTTGGTTATTTTCCCGTGCTCTTCCAAAAAACCGTATTCGATTTCCGCATCTCATCAAAAATTTATTCAGGCGATTGAACGAAACCGAAAATATGTTAATGAATTGATTATTACGTCGCCGATGGGCATCGTCCCGAGAGAATTGGAGCTGACCTACCCCGCCGCGCATTACGATACGACAGTGACGGGACATTGGGATTTGGAAGAGAGAGCATGGGTCGGCGATTTGCTTGAAAAATACTTGGAGAAAAACAAAGCGCAGTACAAGCATATTATTGCTCACGTTGAAGGGCCGTATCGCGAAATCTGTGAAGCGGTTTCTGAAAAACTCGGCATTTTGATGACTTATACGGTTGAAAAAAGCCCGACGTCTCAGACAAGTTTGAAAAATTTAAGAACGGCTGTCGATAAAATTGTAGAAGAAGCGACACCTATTGCCGAATCTGAAACACACAAGCCGAAACCCCGACTTTTGAAAAGAGGCGGAAACGAGGAGAAAGAAGACCAAATCCGAACCATTACCCGCTATCAACTCGGTTCGCTTGCCGACGCGCTGTTTACAGAAGAGACAAATGTCAAAGGAAATTTCCCGAAATTTATGCTATTGGATGGGAAAACACAGTTGGCGGTTTTGGTTCCGCAATTCGGACAGATGGCGTTTTCAATTGCCGCTGCCGAAAAGCTGATTCAATCGGAAAAATACACGGGGCAATACACCGTTAAAATCGATAATTTCCTTCCGAAAGGCTCGCTGTTGGCACCGGGAATTATTGAGGCTGATCCCGCAATTCGACCGGGCGATGAAGTTATAATTTTGGGAGAAAATGTAATCGGTGTCGGAAAAGCAAAAATGTCCGGAATTGAGATGAATTCTTCCTCAAAAGGCGTTGCGGTTTTGCCGAGACATACAAAATACATACAAGAAGCCGATTAAATTCGGCAATTGAATTTTTTTTTCAATTTCATCTTTTCAATTTCATCTTTTCAATTTCATTTTTTCAATTTCATTTTTTCAATTTCATCTTTTCAATTTCATTTTTTCAATTTCATCTTTTCAATTCATCTTTTCATTTCTTCAACGAATTCGTTTTGAGTTTTTCGTTTTTTAAAAGATTTAAAAGAAATGATAATTTATCAAATACCGTTACAAAAATAAAACAAACGGGAGCCTTTGTAAACCAAAACAAAATGACAGATATGTTAACTTTTACCAAAAGCTTAATATTAAAACATAGAGTTTAGGATTTGTCATTATTATTAGGTTATTAGGCATAAAAACGCAAGCGTGTGCCTGAAAACCGTTGCAGGAAACAAAGCGGTAAAAACGAATAATTAATGCGCAGCAGTGAAGCTTTCGGATGGAATGTAAAAAATTAATTCTCATGTTTTATTTTTATGTTTAATCCTGCGGCTTTTTTCTTTTTATGAAATCTTCTGCCATTGATTCTCCGACTCCCGCAACACAATTAAAAATCAAAAGCGATAGCTGACGATTTTAAAAATAAATCTATCTGCCTGATTATCACATAGAGGTTACCACAATGAAAGAAATCAGAATTCACGGGCGCGGCGGACAGGGATCCGTCACAGCCGCCGAACTTCTTTCCATTGCCGCTTTCACGGACGGCAAATTCAGCCAGGCCTTTCCGGCTTTCGGCGTGGAAAGAAGAGGTGCGCCGGTGCAGGCGTTTATGCGTCTGAATGAAACACCGATACGCATAAGAAGTCAAATTTATGAGCCGGATTACGTTATTGTTCAAGATCCGACGCTTCTCGGCGTCGTTAATGTCGCCGGCGGTTTAAAAGAAACGGGCGTTTTGATCATCAACACGAAAGAGAAGCCCGACGCATTCAAAAATTTGAATACCAAAGCTAAAATCATGACCGTTGATGCGACGAAGATTGCCATGGATGTTATCGGTGTTCCGATTGTGAATACGATTTTACTCGGCGCATTTGCCGCGGCGACCGGCGAAGTTGCCGTCGAATCGATTCAAGAAGCCGTCAAAGAAAGATTTGCCGGAAAAGTCGGCGAAAAGAATGCGGAAGCAATCCGTGTCGCATACGATATTTTGAAGGAGGCAAACGCATGAAGATTACAACCGGCGCCTTTTGTTACCCGGGAACCGCCATGGAAAACAAAACCGGCGGATGGCGGACATTTATGCCTGTCTTTGAGTACGACAAATGCACACGCTGCGCCATTTGCGAAACGGCCTGCCCGGACATGTGTATTTATCCGGATCCTGCAACGGCAAACGATAAAGGAAAATGCCTCTACAAAGCAAATTACGATTACTGTAAAGGCTGCGGCATTTGCGCAAACGAATGCCCGAAAGATGTTATTACAATGACGCTGGAGGAAAAATAATGGCAGTCAACCCCAATGATAAAGCAAAGATGGTTGTTGTCGAAGGATCATACGCGACGGCACACGCTGCAAAAACAGCACGCCCGCAAGTCATTTCAGCATATCCGATCACGCCTCAAACACACGTTGTTGAAGAATTGTCTCAATTTATGGCCGACGGCGACATTCCGAACTGTGAATACATCAATGTGGAATCCGAGTTTTCGGCAATTTCCGCATTAATCGGCGCATCCGCAACCGGCGCCAGAACCTATTCGGCGACAACTTCCCAGGGCCTTTTCCTGATGCATGAAGCTTTGTTCAACGCATCCGGCATGAGACTTCCGATTGTGATGACAGTTGTCAATCGTGCTGTCGGCGCTCCGATTAATATTTGGAACGACCAGCAGGACTCGATTGCGCAGAGAGATTCCGGATGGATTCAGATTTACGCAGAAGACACTCAGGAAGCGGCCGACATGGTTCTTCAGGCATTTAAGATTGCGGAAGACAAGAGTGTTCTGTTGCCGATTATGGTTTGTATGGACGGTTTTGTTCTGTCTCACGTTTATGAACCGGTCATTTTGATGGACCAAAAAGAAGCCGATGATTTTTTACCGCCGTTCAAGCCGGATGTGTATTTAGACCCGAAAAACCCGATGTCTTTTGGAACACTCGGCGACCCTTCCGTTTACACGGAATTTAGATACGCTCAGGAGCGGGCAATGAAAAATGCGCTTGCGGTTATTGAAAAAGCGGCAAACGATTTCAAAAAGGTGACCGGAAGATATTACGGCGGCTTGATTGAAGGATATGAATTGGATGATGCCGATGTTGTTATCGTTTCATTCGGCTCTTTGCTTGGAACGATTAAAGATGTCGTTGACGAATATCGTGCAAACGGTGAGAAAATCGGTGTTTTGAAAGTCAGATCTTTCAGACCGTTCCCGACGGAAGCCATCAACACAGCTTTGAAGAATGCGAAAGCCATTGTCGTCATTGAAAAAGATATTTCAATCGGCAGAAACGAAGGCGCTTTGTTTACGGAAATTAAAGCCGGTCTTTACAACACGCCGATGAGAACACCGATTACCAGTTACATGGTTGGTCACGGCGGCCGCGATATCCGTCCGATTCATATTAAAGAAATTATCGAAGCAACAAAGAAAGTTGCGGAAACAGGAAAGATTGAAGTTGAATGTCAGTTCAACGAAGTGAAGGAGGAATTGTTGTGAGCGACAATCAACCGTTCAATTTACTGACGGCCGGCCACAACGGCTGTGCCGGATGCTGTGATGCGTTGGCGGCAAAATACGTTTTGATGGCGGCCGGTCCCGACTGTATTGTTGTGAACCCGACGGGCTGTTTGGAAGTTATGACAACGCCATTTCCGAGATCTGCTTGGAATGTGCCGTGGATTCATTCGCTTTTTGAAAACGGCGGTGCTGTCGCGTCCGGCGTTGAAGCCGCATTGATTGCGATGGGCCGAAAAGGCAATACGAAAGTCATCGGCATGGGCGGCGACGGTTCGACGATGGATATCGGAATCGGCGCGTTGTCCGGCGCTTTTGAGCGCAACCACGACATCACTTACGTTTGTATCGACAATGAAGCGTACATGAACACCGGTGTTCAGCGCAGTAGCGGAACGCCCTTTGGCGCGTCGACGACGACAAGCCCGTTCGGCAAAGCATCTTACGGCAACAACACGAACAAAAAGGATATGTCTGCAATTATGGTCGCCCACGGCTCGCCATATGTCGCAACAACATCCATCGGTTATGCCAACGACATGATGAAAAAAGTGAAGAAAGCTGTCGACACAGTCGGCTCAACTTACATTCACGCCCACGCACCCTGTCCGACCGGCTGGGGTTTTGATTCGTCCAAGACAATCGAAATCGCAAAGCTTGCTGTTGACTGCTGTCTTTGGCCGCTCTACGAAATTGAAAACGGCGAAATTACAGCCGTTCGAAAAATCAGAGAACCGAAACCTGTCGAAGAATACTTAAAAGCACAATCCCGTTTCAAACACCTTTTCAAGATGGAAGGCGGCGACAAAGAAATCGAAAAGATTCAGCAGTATGCCGACAAAAACATCGCGAAGTACGGTCTTAACAAGTAATTTATTTTTAAATTACTTGTTTTTTATCTTTTTTTTGAATTACTTTTCATATTTCCATAATACTCAAAAGTTTTATCCGCACCCGCGGCGCCAATAACCTTTGAAAAATTAAAAAACCTTTTTCTATAAACATTAAAATCTAACCGGATTCTATCCGTTTTTTTTGAATTTAATAAAGTTTAAATATATCGGCAAAAAGTATAGCAGTTTAAAGAAAAACAATTAAAGGAGTGAGTGATGATATGAAATCTGCATTGGAAATCGGGCAATATTTTATCGATAAAACCGGTTTAGCAAATTCGTTGGAAAGCAACACAAAACTTCAAAAATTACTGTTTTTTTCATGGCTGATTCATTTTTATAATTATAAAGAATCATTGTTTGAAGACGATTTTTTTGCGTTTGAATACGGACCGGTTGTTGAAAATGTTCGAAAATCGTACAAAAGAAATTATGCCGATTTAAAAAATAAAGCGCTGCCGAAATATTCGGAAAAAGAAGCGGAAACATTGACGCTGACAAAAGACATTTTCGGCGATTCCGACTGTGAAGAATTGGTAAAAATCAGCCACAAATCTCCTGCATGGGAGAAATATTTCAAAAATTCAATTGTGTATGATTCGGAAGAAAATGCGACTCATTGTACGGAAAAAGCCAAAATTCCGAAAGACGAACTGGGGGAAGAAGTCCGCATGATTGAAAATGTTCTGTCGGTTTATAAATATCAAAATCAAAATTCGGCAGAGGTTTGATTGTGGTCAGCTGCAAACAGGCTCTCTTTTTTGCGCCACCGAAATACATTGAAGGAACGATAAACATTTTTCGAAATAAACGACCGATGCTTGTTATGAATCATCGATAGGAAGATAAGAAGGTAACAATGGTTAACGTAACAAAGGCGGAAGGGAAACCGAAATGTTATTTTGATTCGAAATATGTTTTAATCAAAAACCATAAACCGCCGTTTAACAAACTCTCCTTTGCCAAAGTCGATGGCGTTTATGAATCCGAATATTTTTTGGATTTACAAAAAAAACTTCTTCATGGCGGTGATTCGTTAAATGAGAACGATTTTGAAGAAATCAATTTAAAAACAAATTATGGAAACCGAATCGAATTTACGGAAGAAGAAATTCGGCAATTTAATGATTTTAATTAATCTTAACTTTGATTCATTTCATTTTTTCATAAACATCTCTTCATACAACTCAATCTTCATTTTCAACCTGCCGGAAATATAATCAGAACTCCACCCAAGCATTTCCAAAATCACTTTCGACTCTTCATAATATTCAAAAATTTTATTCGCATCCCACGATGCCGGCGGCTTTTGCAGATTGATAATCCGGTCGCACATTTTTATCGCTGAAACATCACGACCGCCGTCTTTAATTCCTTTAAAATATTCCGAAAGCGGCAAACCGTCTTTTTTTGTCAGCAAATCAACGCCGTGAACGACCTCGGGTGAAAAGTGAAGCAACATTTCTTCTTTTGTTATCGGCGTGTCTTCTAAAACGTCGTGTAAAAGCGCGATTTGAACGGCGTCTTTTATGTTTGAGAACGGCTCGATTCTGTCAGCGGCCAAAACTTCGTCGGCGACCATACAAACGTGAATGACATAGGGCAGATTTCCGGCGTAAAACTGACCGTTGTGAGCGGCGGCGGCGTAGAAGAGAGTTTTGTTGTAAAAGTCCTGAATTTCCTGCGGCGGAGCAGCGAATGCGTTTTTTGAATTCATTTTAATTAATCCCCGTTTTCTCTTCTTTTTTTTTCAGCTCGCCGAGAACTTTTATCTGCTCTTTTTGAAGGAAATAAGATTTTAAATTCACCATCATCACATACCCGTCTTCGCCGTCGGCGTAATAGTTGGATTCGATCCATGCGGCGGAAAATCCGGATTTTCTGTATAATTTGATGGCGGGCGCGTTGCTGACACGAACTTCAAGAGATGCTTTCTGAAGGCCTTTGAAAAGGAAATAAGTGCAAATGTGGTCAAGAAGCAGCTCGGCGATGCCTTGATTTCGGTGAGCCGCACTGACGGCAATTGAAAAAATGTGCCCTTCCGACTCGGAAAGCGCATAGCCGACAACAAAACCGACAACGTCTCCGTTTTGAACGCAGACAAAAAAGCCGTCTCGGAAGACTTCGTAAAAACCGATGTATTCGTAAGGGTTGTGTTCGTTAAAAGCCTCCGCTTCCAGCATAAGGACACTGTACTTGTCATCGGGGACATAACGGCGGACACATGTGTTTGAAAGCGACATAATCGTTAAAACCAATATGTTTTCTCTGTTTTAAAATTTTGCAATATCTGACTTTTCGGCAAATTCTTCAAAAACGGAAACAACTTCAAATGCAAGCGTCCGTCTTTCTTCTTCCAATTCTTCAAAAGAGAAATACCGAATCTTAATTTCCTTATGAAGCTCATTTATTTTCAGCCGCATTTCTCGAGAAAATGGCAATCCTGTTGTAAACCATTGCGCATGTGCACGAATATTGACATGTGAAAACAAATCGTATTTATCTAAATAATCGCAATAAAGTTTGAAATCCGAAAGACGCTGATCAAATTCTTCTTCGGGAGAAAGAGAGAGAAATTCACCCGTTTCTAAAAAATGTTTTAATTTTCGAAAAAGAAACGGATTTCCGATTGCGCCGCGACCAACCATGTAGCCGTCACAGTTTGTTTGTTCAACAGCTTTTTGAAGAGATTTTTCATCCCGAATGTCACCGTTTAAAATGACGGGAATGGAAAGCTCTTTTTTGATTTTCGCAATCGTGTCCCAATTCGCTTTTCCCGAATACATTTGATCTTTCGTTCGTCCGTGAATTGTCAAGGCGCTTGCGCCGGCATTTTCAATCGATTTTGCCAAACGGAGCGTTTTTTCATCGTCTTTGTAAATTCGAATTTTAGCTGACACGGGCATTTCAACCGCATCGCAAACGCGGCGGATAATTTCTGCCGGATGGGACGCCGCGCCGAAATCCGAAGCCATGAGCGCCGCACCGCAGCCGGTTTTTAAAATCGGCGGGGATGGGCAGCCCATATTAATGTCAAGAATCTTGGCGGCGGGAAACATTTGTTCTAATCCGGCAGCCGCCATGGAGATTGAATCGGCATTGCTGCCGACGATTTGAATGCCGTAGGGAATGTCATCAATTGAAAAACCGCGGTTTTTCGCATACGGATCGTCGTGATTAAAACCGTCCGAATGAATCATTTCAGTATAAGTGAAATCAGCGCCGTGATTTTGAGCGATTTTTCGATAAGCGGGATTCGTGACGTCCGCCATCGGCGCCAAAAAAAGGGCGGACTGATTCTGTTTAAAATCAAAAAACAATTATTATCACAAAACATCTTAAGGATGGATGGTATTTATTGCTTTTTTGGAAGCGACAAATCGGATAGGAAAGCTTAAAACGATTGAAATGTCGCAAATGAGCCGGCGAATTTATCGGACGTGTCGGGTTAAAATTACATCTTAAAGAAACGAATAACCTGAAACGGCATCCGAAAAGCAGGCTTTTTTAAGTATCCTTTCAGAAACTTTCTCTTTTTATAATATCGTATCCAACTGAATAGTATAAAAACGAAACTGTGATTCCCAATGTCTTATTTAATAACAAATAACAATACCAAAAAAATCAAATTATATTTTATGCAAAGTATAATTGCCGCCGTTTTGGTTTCTGCTTTCTTTTTGATGATGCACGTTTTTCAAAACGGATTAGTGGTTACTTCTTTAATTGCCAGTGTTTTTATTGTTTTCATTTTTCCGAAATCGCCGGCTGCTCAGCCGCGAAATCTTTTGGGAGGTCACCTCATCAGCGCAGCTGTCGGTTTTTTATTTTATTTTGCAAATCTTTGGTTTCAAGGACCTGAGACCATTTTTCTTTATTCAATCTTGTTTTGCGGGCTTGCCGTATTTTTATCAACATTGCTGATGGCTTTGTTCGGTTGTGAACATCCTCCCGGAGCGGCATTTGCGGCCGGATTTGTTTTGTCGGCATCTTTCCCGGGCTTGATGTGTATTTTGGCAATACTTTCCGTTTTCATTCTGTTTATTTCAAAAAAAATTCTGATGCCTTATCTTGATTGTTAATTTAAAACATATTTAAAGGCATTTTCAAAACATTTTTAAAATAATTTCAGCGATTTAAATTGAAAAACAGCAAAAATTGTTTGAATTACAAAAAAACAAAAACGGCAAAAGTAAAAGTAAAAATGAAAAAGCAAAACCCGATAAAATAATAATAAATATGAAATCATTTGCTTTGTCGGCAAATGAGTGTTAACATTATAAAAAACATTCAAACTTGAATTCGTTTATTTGAATTCGTTTATTTTTTCTTTGTACCGCATGCGGCTTTTTTTGCCGGCTCTTTTGTTGCAGAAGTGGACTTTGCTTTTGTTTCAGTTTTTTTCATGTCTTTCATTTATTTTTCTCTCCTTTGAAGAGAATATTTTGAATTCTAAATTGAATTCTAAAAAAAGCATCAGTGTGCAAAATATATTAATTTTTCTACTTCATTTTAATTTTTAGTTTGTAATTACAAAAATTTATCCGATTCATTCATTTTTCATTCCCCCGATTCACGCATTTTTCATTCCCCAGGTTCACTCATTTTTCATTCCCCTGGTTCACTCATTTTTCATTCCCCTGGTTCGCTCATTTTCAGTTTTTGCAGACAGTTATTAACGCTCATACATGAATTAAAACAACTTTAAAATTAAAAAATTTAAAATCAATTACATAAACCGCTCTTTTTTTCTTCAATTGACTAAAATTTATATACATTACGTTTCTTGAATTATTATAAATTCCGAATCTGTTTATTTGCCGAATCATTTCAGATTTCGCTTATAAATTAAAAACAAACACGGTGGTCATTCTTGGATTCATTCTATTTTCTTGCAATCATTGTTTTGCTTCCTTTTGTCATGACACTCTCCATACCGCTTGCTTATAAACTGATGAAAGAAAAAGTCGGCTGGTTTGCAGCGATAATTGCCGCCGTTTGTTTTCTTTTGATTGCCTCTCTTGTCCCATCCGTTGCCGCCGGTCATAATCTTGCCGGCGCTGTTTCATGGATTCCCGGCCTTTCCGTCAACTTTGCTTTTTACGCCGACGGCCTTGCCGTTTTACTCGGCCTTATTGTTTCATTTATCGGCATTCTCATCTTATCCTATTCCCGCAAATACCTGTCAAAAGACGAAGATTTGGTTCGCTATTATCAATATTTGCTCGTCTTTATGGGCTCTATGCTTGGTATTGCTTTTTCCGACAACCTGATTCAACTGTTTGTCTTTTGGGAACTCACCAGCATCAGCTCCTTCCTTCTCATCGGCTATTACCGAAAAACAAAAGAATCCATATATGGCGCAACTAAAGCGCTTCTTGTCACAGGCGGCGCCGGTCTCTTCATGTTTGTCGGTTTTATGTTCATTTATAGCATCACCGGCACTTACGGTATTTCAGAAATGCTGACAAGTCCGGACGCGATTGACGCTGTCAAAAACAGCCCGCTCTTTACACTTACACTCGTCCTCATTTTAATCGGCGCCTTTGCCAAATCCGCACAAGGCCCGTTTTTCATTTGGCTCCCGAATGCCATGGAAGCACCGACGCCCGTCAGTGCTTTTCTCCATTCCGCAACCATGGTGAAAGCCGGCATCTTTTTGATTGCACGTTTTCATCCGATGTTTTCCGGAACAGTGGATTGGTTTGTTCTCGTCTCCGGCATCGGTTTAATCACAATGGTTGCCGCCGGATTTTTAGCGCTTCGGCAGACCGACTTAAAAGCGATTTTGGCGTTTTCAACCGTCAGCCAACTGGCATATTTAATGACCATGTTCGGTTTTACAACATTCGCACAGCCGGACATCGGCGTACCGGCAGCCGTATTCCACCTTCTCAATCACGCCGCGTTTAAAGCCTGCCTCTTCCTGCTCGTCGGCATTGTCGCGCACGAACTGCATACAAGAGACATCCGAAAAATGGGCGGCCTTCGAAAAGAAATGCCGATTACATTTATTCTCATGGTAATTGCCGCATGTTCCATGGCCGGCATTCCGCCGCTGAACGGTTATTTAAGCAAAGAATTATTCTATGAATCCGCCGTTCACATGGCCGAAGCACTCGGCGGCGGCATCGCATATCTCATTCCGATTTTAGCCGTCATCGGCGGTGTTTTAACATTCTCTTATTCCTTCCGCTTGATTCTAAAAATTTTCACAGGCGAAAGAACAAAAGATCCGGAAGTTCCGGCACATGTTCATGACCCGTCTTGGATTATGCTCGCACCGGCAGCAATTTTGGCCGTTCTCATTATTTTAATCGGTTTGATTCCAACACCGTTTATTGAATACCTTGTTCAGCCGGCCATTCTTTCAATTTCGCCAACCGCCGAACATCTCCACGTTGCTTTATGGCACGGCATCACGCCGGCTTTCATTATGACGATCTTAACCTTTGCGGCCGGCATTCTTGTTTATTTGAAATACGATTCTATTGCGGCTTGGCAAGTTCGTTTCAGCCAAAAATATCCGTATATCAGCTTAAATTACATTTACAATGCGGCCGTTGACAACGCTTTCAACTTCGGCTCGTCTTTCGGTAAACTCCTTCAACACGGTTTACCGAGAAAATACATTCAAACGATGCTGCTGTTCGTTGTTTTTATGGTTCTGATTCCGTTCGGATTCGCCTTCATCAGCGGTGTTCCGATTTTTTCACAGAATTTGATATTTATTTTAGCGTTATCTGAAATCATTTTATTCTTTTTGGTTTTGATAACGGCATGGGGAGCGTCCTTCCTGCCGAAATATCTTCCAATGATATTAGCGTCGTCCGCATGCGGCTTTTTTGTATCATTACTTTACGCTTATCTGAAAGCGCCCGACTTGGCGATGACTCAGCTTTGCGTTGAAACACTTTCAACAATCATGTTTTTGGTTGTCATTATGAAACTTCATCGCAAAGAGGCCGTTTTGCCGGAAAACAAAGCCGCCAAATTCCGAAATCTGCTTATCGCACTCAGCTGCAGTTTTGTTTTGTTCATTTTGCTTATGGGTGCCGACTTAGCCGCACCGTTCGAATCTTTTTCACACTATTTCATGGATAAAGGCATCGGGCTGACCGGCGGCAGAAACATTGTCAACGTCATTGTGGTCGATTTCAGAGGATACGACACGCTTGGCGAAATCTCGGTTTTGGCAATTGCCGCACTTACTGTTTATAATCTCATTCAAAGCCGCGTTTCTAAAAAAACAAAAGCAACTGCGGCGGAGTCTCCTTCTGAAACGACCGCCGACCTTCAAACGGAAGATATCTCCGGCGAAAAAAACATAACCGGAGGAAAAATATGAGCACCGTTATCGCCAAAACAATCTCGAGAGCCGTTCTTATTATTTGCATTCTGTTCTCGATTTATCTGCTTCTCAACGGCGGCAACTATCCCGGCGGCGGTTTTGTCGGCGGCGTTTTGTTTGCTTGCGGAATTGCTTTGGTTTATGTAACATATGGTATGACTTACATGAACGCGCGACTGAAGCCGAATTGGCTGGACTGGGTTGCTTACGGTCTTTTGTTTGCTTCCATGACGGCGATTGCGCCCATGTTTGTCAAACACCGCTATTTCAGAAGCGCTTTTGACTTTTTCCATCTCGACTTTTTAGGAATCAACATCGGGCACATTGAATTGGTTTCGTCCATGTTTTTTGATATCGGTGTTTACTTTACAGTCGTTGGTGTTCTGCTGTTTATTATTACAAGTATCGCTTCCGACAAAACGACAGAATCAGAAAACGAGCCGCCCGAATCTGAATTTACAGATTATACCGTCAAACCGAAAATGCCGGAAAATTTTACACAACCGACAGCTATGGAATCACATGAAAATTTAAAAACGGAGGAACAAAAATGACGGAAGTGCTGACAGCATTAATGATTTCGCTTCTTTTCGGAATCGGTGTTTACATGATTTTGTATCGGGATTTAATTAAAATCATTATCGGATTCAGTTTTATCGGGCATTCCGTTAATTTAACGATTGTCACCTCCGGCATTTTCACGGGAACGCTTGTTCCGATTTTGAAAACAACGATCAACGAGCATGCCGATTTCATTTTCACAGATGATTTTGCCGGCGGCTATCTGGCTCCGATTATCAACGGCATCACCGAAAACAATCTGTTTGTTGACCCGCTGACACAGGCTCTCGTTTTAACGGCAATCGTTATCGGTTTTGCAACAACCGCCATTTTATTGACGCTGGCCTATCGCATCAATGAAGAATACGGAACAACAGACGTTGACGAACTCAGGAGGCTTTGGGGATGATTGCGCTTCCGTTTTTTATTCAAAGCAATCTTGTTATGCTGCCGATTGCAATTTGTCTGCTGATGGCGCCGACAATGCTGTTTATGAGAAAAAGGCCTAAGCTTCAAAATATTACGGCGCTTTCAGCCTCTGCCGCGCTTTTAATTTTTGCGGGGCTGCTGTTTTACGAAGTTTACACAAACGGTATTCAAGTTTACGATATCGGTGAATTCGGCAAATACGGCATTATTTTAGCAGCCGATATGCTGTCGGTGCTAATGGTTTTATTGACGGCGTTTATTTCATTTTTCGTCATCATTTATTCCTTTGATTACATCGAAAAAAAATCACTGAGCACCAGTTACTTTGCCTTATTTTTCCTAATGCTGGGCGGTATTTTCGGCATTTTCCTGACGGGCGATTTATTCAATCTCTTCGTCTTTTTTGAAATAATGTTTTTAGCATCGACCGGCTTAATTATGGCCAACGAATCTTTGAATCTAACCGACACCGCACATAAGCTGGAAGCCACGTACAAATATCTGTCACTCGGTATGGTCGGCTCATTGATGATGCTGGTAGCCATCGTTACAATTTATGCCACCATCGGCTCGCTGAATATGGCGGATTTGTCGGCAAAAATTCAAATTTTAGCGGAAACCGGAACCGTTCCGTGGGTCATATACGGAGCTGCGCTTTTATTCATCGTTGTTTTCGGCAACAAAGCCGCACTCGTTCCGCTTCACTTTTGGCTGCCCGATGTGCATCCGACAGCGCCGACGCCGGTATCCGCAATGTTGAGCGGTATTCTGATTAAAGTCGGTGCCTATTGTATTTTGCGCGTTCTGTTTTTAATTCTGGCTCCCGCAAAAATGTTCTTCCTCCCAATTTTAATGTTTTTCGCCTTAATCACGATTGCCGTTGGCGCAATTTCGGCAATGGGACAGACAGATTTAAAGCGTGTCTTGGCATATTCCAGCGTTTCCCAAATCGGTTATGTCTTGCTCGGTCTGTCTTTTGGAACTGTCGGCGCCGTGACGGCAGCCATAATGTATTTGGTCAATCACGCCGTTGCCAAGTCCATGCTTTTCCTGACCGCCGGCGGCATTATTCATGAGACGCATACCCGCGATCTTAAAAAAATGGGCGGCTTGATTACAGTTCTTCCTCTCTTTTCAGCGGCGTTTTTAATCGGCGCAATGTCCATTGCCGGTTTTCCGCCGATGGGCGGATTTATTTCCAAATTTTCGCTCTTCCAGTCTGCTGTCAATGACGGATTCTATTGGGCGCTTCTCATCGCCGTCGCGATTGCCGTTGTCACGATATTTTATATGTTCCGCACATGGATTGCCATTTTCTGGGGCGAAAAAAGAGGCTGCCAAACCGGCGAATCCGAAACGCACGATTCCGGAAAAAAACACAAAATATCTCTTTCGATTATGATTCCGATTATCGTATTGTGTGCCGCAGTTGTTCTCTTGGGAATCTTTCCAGAGCCGCTTTACGAAATTTCAAATATAATCGCCGTTCAGATTCTTGATCCGACCGAATACATTACCGCTGTTCTTGGGGTGACGCCGAGATGATTCAATCAATAAAATATACAATTTATGTGCTGCTCGGTTTGCTGTGGGTTTTAATCAGCGGCAGCTTTTCCATCGGAAACTTTTTGCTTGGTTTCCTTTTCTCTTACTTCATTTTGTATCCGTTTAAAGACATGTTTACGTTTACGGATTCTTTCGGCGAAACAATTCGAAAAATTCCGAAAAAAATCATTTATTTCTATGTTTTGATGAGAGAGCTGATTAAAGCCAATTTTTACATGGCTTATAAAATTCTGCAGCCGAAATTGGATATTCGACCGGGAATTATTGCTTATTCATTTACGACGACCAAAAGCGTTTCGACAACCGTTTTAGCCAATACGATTTCTTTGACACCGGGAACGCTGATTGTGGACGTTCACGTCAAAAATAAAACGTTGAAAGGACCGGGCATCTATTACGTTCATGCGATTTACATCGAGAGTCCTAAAGAAATTCGTGACACGCTTCGAGATGATATTGAGCAGCCGGTACTGGAGGCTTTTGAATGATTGAATTCATAACGGTTACAAATATCGCACTGACAATTGCAACTGCAGCTTTAATTTTGGCCGTTTATCGTATTTATGTCGGACCGTCGATTACGGACCGGATTGCGGCATTGGATGCAATCGGAAACACGCTCGTTGTGATTCTTGCGATTTATGCTTATTCTCAGCAATCCGAATTTTTAATAGACATCGCTCTTCTCCTTGCTTTGATTTCTTTTATCGGAACGCTGGCAGTGTCGAAATTTGTCGATAAAGGAGAAGTGATTTAATGTTTGAGTCTATCGGCTTGGATTTTGGAACAATTCGTCTTTATGCCAGCTATTTTTTCCTGCTGTTCGGCGTGGTTGATGTTTTGATCGGAATGATTGGTTTGGTTCGTCTGCCCGACATTTACAACAGACTTCACGCGACAACAAAAATCGCAACGACAGGTGCATTTTTTGTCCTTTTGAGTATTCTGATTCAAAGCGGGTTTACGCCCCTCGGTCTCAAAGCGATTGCAATCGGATTTTTCCTGCTCATGACGGCCCCCGTCGCCGGCCATGTTATTGCAAGAGCGGCGTATCATATTCATGTTCCGCCCTGCGATCAGACCATATATGATGCCTACGTCGGCAAACGGCAAGGCGACTACTGTGACAGCTGCGATTTCCACGAAGGATCTTTCGTTTATGTAAATTTTGAAAAAAAAGCAGAAACCGATCATGGCTGTTCCGACCATTTTGAAGAACATTTGATGGATCAGTTTTCGGGCGAAATTTCCGAACTTTATCATGCGGCAGACAATCTTAAAAAATCGACCGCTTCATCAACATGTGCCGTTTCAGAAGACGATTCGGAAGAACTGATTACAGGTTCCGAATCCCCTGAAAAGGTTGCGGCCGCATCCGGCACATCTCAAAAATAAGAAGTTGTTTCCGATGATACGGTAAATATCGCATCAGATAACTTAGAGACACACAAAAAACAAACATTTTTCGTTTTTATTTTTTACTTTTTCACATATAATCGAAAAATTATTATACTTGGTATTACTTTTAGTCATTGTAGTAACAACAAAAAATATCAGCCGTATTTTTTGTTCTATAAACAACCCCTATACATAATATCACCTCCTTTCAATCCCTCTACCCTCTATTAACTCCTTTTTTAAAAACAGATGAAAAGTACTTGTTACTTTTCATTTCTCTTTTTTAATTTTATTGCATTCGTTGTTTGTTTTGTAATTTTTTCAAAATATAAATTATATATTTTATTAACAAATCTTTAAATGATTTCTAATGCTCTTGTTTTTTTGAGTTTATTTTTAAAAATTAATTGTTTTTTAATTTCAATTTTTCAAATTTTTAATTTTTCACTTTTTAATTTTTTTATTTCTTGAATTTTGATGAATAAGTTTTAAATAAATTAATTCCTATCTTAACTTTTATCACGTTTAAGAAAAAACGTGTTATTTTAATTCTCTACTTTACCTGTCTTTTATCGTTTATGTTTTCTTAACAACTTTAAATTGTAAGTAAAATAGATAACAATGATATATGGTGTGATTTAATGTTCAAAAAAATATCCCTTATCGGCATCTTTGCCCTTTTAGTACTGCTTTTTGCAATAGCACCCGCATCCGCTCACAACGGAGGAATTTACCCCGCCGACAATCTTACTGATGCAATGGCCGGCGATTACAATGATTACTTGATACCTCAAGGCACCGTCAAAAATCTTATCGTCATTCACGGCCACGGATTTGAATACGATTTCGGCAACATCACAACACCTTTGGATATTACCGTTGTTGCTCCCGATGGAACAAAAACTGTTCTTAGAACACAATCCGTCACAGAACAAGTGGATAAAATTCTGCTCGGCACAAAAGAACCATTGGTTTACCAAAAAACCTCTTACAACTTCACACAAAGCGGTACTTACTTTGTTTACACAACCCTTCCGGGAAACACAACGGAACTTCTGAAAACCGCAATTTATGTCGGTACCGGAACATGGAGCGACTGGAACAAAAACCTCGGCCTTCCCCTTGAATTTACAATGTACACCCGTATGTCCAGCATTGCCGAAGGCGATGTCATGCACGCCAAACTCAATTATGGAAACGGAACCGGCGCAAGCGACGTCATGTACTATGTCGAACCCGTCAAAACAGCAGCCGAAGCAAAAGCAATGTATGATATGCTTGTTTCTGACTTCCCGACCGGCGAAGACATTTACTTAATCTATTCTCAGCGCTCATCCACTGACGGATCCGGCAACCTCGTTTCATCCATCCCTGAAAAAGGCGTTTGGTCCATCGTTGCAGCCGCCGAAGTTGACGGTGTGCCGTACAAAGCAACCTACATTTTCCCGGCTTTGCCCCAAATTTATGGTTCTAGTGCATCAACCACCCCTGACAAAGAAACACCCGGATTCGGTTTGATTCTCGGCTTATTGGCCATTGTCGGCGCAGTTCTGCTTATTCGCAGAAAATAATCTTGCGAATATTTTTCAAAAAAACAGATCCCTCGGCTTAATTCAAGTTTATCTTGAATTAAGCTTTTTTTATTTTTAATTTAAAAATCGGTCAAATTCTGTTTTTATTTTTAATTTTTCAATCCTGTTGTTTTTCAAAAATCAGCAGAAAGCGGAATAGTATTCACCGTGTTTTTGAACCGTTACGGGGATGTTGAAAAGCTCTGTTAAGTTTTCATTCGTCAGAATGTCTTCCTTTTTCCCGTCTGCGAAAATTTTTCCGTTTTTAATCAAAATGACGCGTGAAATTTCCGGAATAATATCTGAAAGATCGTGCGTGACCAAAACAATATTTTTCCCGGCATTTGCGACTGCGCTGATTGTTTTTCGGAATTGAAAAACGGCTTTCATATCTAAGCTGTTTGTCGGCTCATCTAAAACAAGCGCTTTCGGGTCATGAACAAGCGCGCGCGCAATCAATGCCCGCCGCGCTTCTCCGGTGGATATTTTTGTCATCATTTTGTCGGCCAGCTGACGAATTCCTAAAAACTTTAAAATTTCATATGCGGTTGCTTCCATTTCAATTGTGACATCATAAATGTCGTACATGCCGATGCTTGAAAAGAAACCGGACAAAACCGTTTCTAAAACCGTAATTTCTCTCCGGCACGTGTTTTGAAGATCGGTTGTCACAATTCCCATTTGTTCATGCAGGTCAAAAATATTCCAAATTTCTTTGCCCATAATTTTCATCCGCAAATCGGGCGCATCCGCCAGCGGATAATATTCTTTCGTCATGACTTTTATCAAAGAAGATTTGCCCGACCCGTTCGGACCGACAATGGCAACATTTTCGTTTGAGCTGATTGTCAGCGATATTTGATCTAAAATCAACTTATCCTCTTTGATAACGGAAATATTGTGAAAATCAAGAAGCGGAATGTCCTTTGTCATAATTTGAAACTCATTTTTTATTTCTTTTTTATTTTCTGTTTCTTGCTTTTGTTTCACGTCTTTTTTTTGCCGAATCCTTCGTTTTCATTCGGGTCGATGTATTTCGAAATTTTTTGAAGTTTTTTAATCTGATATCTGTTCCACAAATAAACGGCGGCGATTGCTCCGGCCAATATAAATGCGGCGACCGTCATATAAAACGGTGCTTTTTCAGAATAATATTTGACGCCGATTTGTCCGACAGGATTGTTCCACTTTAATATTTTTTCTTCGTTTTCGCCCGACTCCGTCAAATCCGGCGCAGGTCTTGCGGTTCCAATTAAACGGTTCCCGGTTGTCATTTCAGGAGGCAAGACAATTTTTACGGCTTTGCTGTCATCGTTAATGATAATTGACTTGCTGTTTGAGCTTGGGACAAATGTGTAAACCAATATTCCGGAAAAGTTTTGCTCTAAAACAATTTGAGAACTTTTACTTGAATTTTTAATCGTATAATTCAGACGGACAAAAGTCGGGTTGTCGAGGAGGATTTCAATGTTTTCTTTGGTCATTGTGAAGTTGGATTCTGTCACAAAGTACACGTCTTTGATTTCGGCATCGGTAAATACAAACAAGCCGGTTTCCTCAAGAATTCGGATTTCTTTTTTATTGTCAATCAACCGAACGACCCGAATATCGGAAGCATCCGAAACGGCATAATAGGTTCCGGATTCAACGATTTTTTCCTGTCCGTTTATTTTCGGATAGAACACACTCAAATTATAGATTGAAACGTTCGACGCTTCATTTTCCGAATCCGAATCGGAGTTTAAAAACGATGTGCATCCGCTTAAAAAAACAAAGGCGATAACTGCCATTAATAATATACTGTAAAGTAATTTCTTTTTCATGACTTCAAATGGATTTTGAATTTTAAAAATCTATTTATGCGGTTTGTTTCATTTTTGATGTTATCTTTTTAAATCCTTTTAAAAACCCTTTTAACCTTCAAAACCTATTTTCCGTCAACATCAAAAACTCAACAAAAACAAAAGGAAATTATTATGGTCATGGACAATTTGGGAAATTCCCTTCAAGGCGCTTTAAGAAAATTAATCGGTGCCGGCCGCATTGATGAGAATATTGTCAATGAAGTGGTCAAAGACATTCAGCGCGCTCTTTTGACATCGGACGTTAATGTCAAGCTCGTTATGGATATGTCAAAACGCATTAAGGAGCGATCTTTAAAGGAAACGCCCGAAAAAGGCGCCGACCCCCGCGAACACGTTGTTAAAATCGTGTATCAGGAAATGGTTGCCATTATGGGCCAAAGTGCCCGAGTTGAATTAAAACCACAGACAATCATGATGGTCGGTCTTCAGGGAAGCGGTAAGACCACGTCCATTTCAAAATTGGCGCGCTATTTCCAAAAGAAAGGGTTAAAGGTTGCCGTTATCGGCGCCGACAATTTCAGGCCCGGCGCTTATCAGCAGCTGCAAACGCTTTGTAACAAGTTAAATGTTCATTTCTACGGCGAAGAAAACGAGAAAGATGCCGTTGCGATTGTTCGGCGCGGTATGAAAGACATTGAAAAATTTGAAGTTAAAATTATCGATACGGCCGGCCGTCACGCTTTGGAAGCCGATCTCATTCAGGAAATGATTGCGATTAACGAAGTCGCTCATCCCGATCAGAAATTTTTGGTTTTGGACGCCGCTATCGGTCAGCTGGCCGGTCAGCAAGCGAAAGCGTTTAACGATGCTGTCGGCGTGACCGGAATTATTATTACCAAACTCGACGGAACCGCAAAAGGCGGCGGTGCGATGTCTGCCGTCTCTGAAATTAATGCGCCGATTGCATTCATCGGAACCGGCGAAACGCCCGACGCGTTTGAGCGTTTTGACACCGACCGTTTTATTTCCCGTTTGCTCGGAATGGGCGATTTACAGTCCCTGCTTGAAAAAGTTCAAGAATCCATGAAAGAGACTGACCTGGATGTCAACAACATTATGAAAGGTCGTTTTACGCTGAATGACATGTATGCTCAGCTGGAAGCAATGAACAAAATGGGACCGTTGAAACAAATTATGAGTATGTTGCCGCTCGGCTCAATGGGGCTCGGCGGTGCCAAGCTGTCCGACAAAGACATTGAAGCGACAAACGTGAAAATGAAATATTACAAAGTGATTATGGATTCCATGACCGCCGGCGAGCGCGATGATCCCAAAATCATTAACCCGTCGCGCATTCACAGAATTTCCATCGGCTCCGGCCGAAGTCCCGAAGAAATCCGCGAACTTTTGAAATATCACAAAAATATGCAAAACGCGTTTAAAAATTTTGCCGGAAAAGGCGGCGGCCGCAATATGCAGAAAATGATGAAAAAGGGCGGAATGGCCGGCGGACCCGGAGATATGAACGGCAAATTCCCGTTCTGATTTTTTTTCCGTTCCTTGCCTTTTGTTTTTCCCATTTTTTCCCGATTTTCTTCTTTTTATTTTTTTGTTTTTCTTCTTTTTATTTTTTCTATTTCTCTTTTTTATTTTCCCGATTCTCTTCTTTTCAGTTTTTTTATTTTTTCATTTTTTTCATTTTTTTGTTTCAGTTTTTTCAATTTTTTGTCATTTTTTAAAAAATTTTGTCGGTCTGTTGTAAAATTTAAATTCTATCAATTCATTTCCGTACCAAGTTAAAATCAGAATTATTTTAGAGGATGGCTTTTTGAAATGGACAAATATGATAAAGTGATGGAGCTGGCGAAAAGGCGCGGCTTTTTATGGAACTCTTTTGAACTTTACGGCGGAGCCGCCGGTTTTTTTGATTACGGGCCGCTCGGCTGTACCGTTAAAAGAAAAGTTGAAAATCTTTGGCGCGAATTTTATGTTTTAAACGAAGGTTTTATGGAAATCGAAGTGCCGACCATTGGTGTTGAGGATATTTTTATTGCTTCCGGTCACGTCGGCGGCTTTTCCGATCCGCTTTGTGAGTGTACGGAATGCGATTTGTCCTTCCGCGCCGACCATTTGATTGAAGCCGTCGGCATTGAAGGCGCCGGTGCTTTGAATACGGAAAAATTGGATGAGCTGATTTTGGCACATCGCATTCTTTGTCCCGAATGCGGCGGCAAATTTGGAAAATCTTATGAATTTAATTTGATGTTTCAGACAAAAATCGGTCCCGGCACAGGCCGCCCCGGTTACATGAGACCGGAAACGGCGCAGGGCATGTTTGTCGATTTCCAGCGCTTGTCTCGCTTTTACCGCGAAAAACTTCCGTTCGGTGCCGTCCAAATCGGTAAATCTTACAGAAACGAAATTTCTCCGCGCCAGGGCGTTTTGAGACTTCGCGAATTCACGCAGGCCGAGTGTGAAATTTTTGTTGACCCCGACTGCAAAAACCATCCGAATTTTTCAAAATACAAAGATGTCGAATTAATGCTTTATCCCCAAGCCGAACAAGGCAAAGAAAACGGGACCGCCATTCGAAAAAAACTTTCCGATGCCGTTTCCGACAAAACAATCGCACACGAATTTTTAGCTTATTTCATTGCGCTGACAAACGATTTCTTAACCAAGGTCGGCATTTCGCCGCAGGACCTTCGTTTCCGTCAGCATCTCAGTGACGAAATGGCACACTATGCGATTGATTGCTGGGACGCCGAGGTTAAAACGGACAGATTCGGCTGGGTCGAAGTTGTCGGAATCGCTGACAGAACAGATTATGATTTGTCGGCGCACGCTGGGCAAAGCAAAACCGAGCTGTCGGTTTATGTCGAATATCCCGAACCGATGATTGAAACGCAATTTGTTGTCAAACCTGACATGGGAAAACTCGGTCCGCTTTTTAAAGGAAAAGCAAAGCTTGTCGGCGACGCTTTAAAAGAATTGTCCGCCGACGCAATTTCTCAAGCAGGAGATGAAATAAAAGTTGAAATCGACGGCGAGACTTTCAGCGTTTCGAAAAACTTGATTTCTTTCGGCGAAGAAAGCGTTAAAATTTCCGGCCGCACCATCGTTCCGCACGTTATCGAACCGTCTTACGGCATTGACAGAATTACATATTGTGTGCTGGAGCACGCATATGATGAGGAAGAGTTATCCGGCTCTGCCGCAGCCGACGGCGGCGAAGATGCCGACTCGGATGAAAACCGTATTGTGATGCGATTTAAAAACGTATCTGCGCCATATCAGGCCGCCGTTCATCCGCTGATGGGCAAACCCGAATTATCGGCCGCCGCGAAAAAACTATTCAATGAAGCGGTCGTTGCCGGCATTATGACGGATTATGACGAATCCGGAACAATTGGAAAGCGTTACAGAAGAAATGACGAAATCGGAATTCCCTATTCAGTTACGATTGACTTTGATACGCTTGAAAAGAATACCGTCACCATCCGTGATCGTGATTCCATGAAGCAAATCTGCGTTTCCGCCGATGAATTCGTTTCTGTTTTAAAGCATTTGATTTCGGGAACAAAAAAATTTGAAGAATGCGGCGTGCTGCTCTCTCGCTGATCTTCATTTTTTATTTTTTTAAATTCTTATTTTTTTATTTTCTTTTCCTTTTTTCCTTCCTTTTTCTTGTTTTTATTTTCCATTTTCTTTTTTTGATGGTGCCGTATTAATTTTAATTGTGTCAATTCAATTTCATTTGTTTTTACACCGCTTACATAGTTGCACCCAATCCGTTCTTTTTGTTTTTTCATTCGACAAATATCGATTTCTAAAAAAGAAACATATATATATTACTTGAGCGTATTTAGAAACTAACTCAAATTAAATTGTTTTGTGTTTGAGTCCTCCGTTTAAAATTTAATATCTCCGTTTAAAAACTAATATCTCCGTCTAACAGCCATTAACCCAAAAACCAATCAAAAACGACCCCCTCTGTATTTCTAAAACCCAGTTAAAGTCTAACATCAGCCCGTTTTAAACGGGCTTTTTCCTTTTTTTAATTCTCCTTTTTATCTTTCTTTTTTTTTCATTATTTTTGTTTTCATTCGGCATAAGTACGGCCATTAAAATACGGCCATTAAAATACGGCCATTAAAATTTTTAAAACCAAAAAAAATAAAACAAAAAAAGAAACGAAAAATAAAACAAAAAACGAAACAAAAAACGAAACAAAAAACGAAACAAAAAATAAAACAAAAAAAAGGAAGAATAATTTTTATTCTTCGCTTATTTACGGTGAATCAGTTTGTATGCAATGAATGTGATCAATGCGGCAATGATTCCGTAATATATGTATTTTTCATTCTTTTTCAAACAGGATTTTTTCTTTGATTTTTTCTTCTTTTCAGATTTTTTCTTCTCTTTTCTTTCATTTCGAAGATTTTTCAATAAATTTGAGTACTGGGTTTCCTTTTCTTTCAGAATTTTTTTGCCTTTTGCAAGTTTAGTTTCTAAAATCTCATTGATTTCATTTAAATCAATATCGATGTCAATTTCATCCCATTCGTTTGATTCGGAATTGACCGGAATTGAACGCGGTGATTTTGCGGCGGGCTTTCTGGCGGCAGGTTTTCCGGCAGCCGGTTTTTTAGCGGCAGTTGCCGTTTTAGATGCTGCGGGCTTTGCGGCGGCGGCCGGTTTTGCAGCCGGTTTTCTGGCGGTAGTTGCCGTTTTAGATGCTGCGGGCTTTGCGGCGGCGGCCGGTTTTGCAGCCGGCTTTCTGGCGGCAGTTGCCGTTTTAGATGCTGCGGGCTTTGCGGCGGCGACCGGTTTTGCAGCCGGTTTTTTAGCGGCAGTTGCCGTTTTAGACGTTGCGGGTTTTGCTGCGGCGGTCGGTTTTGCGGCGGGCTTTTTAGCAGCCGTTGCCGTTTTAGGCGCTGAGGGCTTTGCTGCGGCGGCCGGCTTTGCAGTCGTTTGGTTTGATGACGGAACAACCGGTTTGGCAGTTGATTTAGATGAAGGCGTTTCTGCTTTCGCAGTTGCCGAAGTTTCGGATAATATATCGTCCATAATTTTCACCTTTTAAATTATGTTTCTGAAATCTGTTTTTAAAATATGTTTTAAACTGTCTTTGAATTTTAATTAATCCTACATTACCCCAATCAAATTATAAATTATTTTTATTTAAGCCTTCTTAACTGTCAAAAAAAATTATTTTTTGATGCCGCTTCATTTTGATTTGTTGTATCCGAAAACTTCAAAAAATATCAGATTAACTTTCCGATCGGCAATTTATCTTCCCCAATCAGTTCAACGCCTAACTCTTTTGCATTTTCTTCCAACATCACGTCAACCATTGCAACGGAGGGCGCAACATATTTTGCATTTTCAATAGGACCGTACAGCAGGAAATTTGCACCCATCGTCTGTGCAACCAAATTGGTACCGACATCCGCCGGCAAATAATATTCCTTCGGGTTTTCTTTCGTCTTCTTAAAATCGCGCATCCAATCCCATGCCGAAGCAGTATTGTGGAAACCGCCGCCGACCGGATAGCCGAGATGTCCTTTTATTGCCGTAATTCCTCTCATCGACGCGCCGGCACCGGATCCGAGTGGAACGGCCGCCACATCGATCAACGGTTTTTCAATGCCGCACATTTTTGAAATTTCCAAAAGTCCGCCGGACAGTCCGGTTCCGCCTTTCTCCAAAATTTCAATTTTTCCAAGAACGGTCGGATTTATTGCATTAAACGCTAAAACAATGGACGCATTAATTTTGCTGTTTGTTAACGCTTGAATTTCATAATCTTCAATTCCGGCATTTACCGAATTGTAAATCGCGCGGTCGCAAACACCGATTTCAGTCGCATAAAGCGCAGCTGCCGCTCGCACAATGCCCGCCGAAGAATCCATTAAAAACGGCATATTATCATCGATTTCAACAAACCAGTCAATATAATTTTTGATCGCCTCCGGCGTTTCACCGACCAGCTGATTGGCACAGGCAATACCTGTTTTATCACAAATTTCAAGCTGATCATTCCACAGCTTTTCTGCGGCAGCCTTATCAAAAATTCCGGCATCTGCGTCCGTTACAATTTTGTGACGATTGTAAAACATTGTTCCGATGATGACCGTCGGAATCTCTCCCGGCTGACCGCCGAAACGAACGCCGCCGATCTCATAAATCTCTTGTTTTCTCTCAAATTTAAACATGATTTGGCTCCGAATTTATATTATTCCGATAAACGCGGCAAACGAAAAATAATCGGCCGTAATGAAAATCAACAACATCAATATCAATGCCGAAACAATACCATAAAGAATGCCGACGTCTCTGCCTATTTTTCGGCCCGTTCGCTGCGCAACTTCGGCACGGACAAACTCAGCCTTTTCATCCAGACGATCCAAACGCGCCGCAATTTCTTCATATTCTGAAATAACGGTTTCGCTTTCGCATTTCGTTTCTCTATCCATTTCTTCCGGCATGAAATTCCTCATTTTTTTAATTCAAATAATTCCGATGAAATACCAAACAATAAGCGGGATCAATAAAACAAAAACAACCGCCGTTATAAATCCGGCCGCAAATCCGACAAAGCGCGTTGCGGCTAATCCGGCATCCGGTTTTTGAGACCGAGAAATTAATTGTGACCGATAGCTGATGCTTTCCGTCAGCCTGTCCAAATACGTCATTCTGTTCTGAAATTCTGTCCTTTTACTCATTTTTCCGACTCGCCGTTCGCTTTTACAGCAGCATAATCAACTTAATTAAAATCATAATCGTCGTCGTTATCACAAATCCGATAACGAATCCTTCGACTTTTCCGGTCTGATAACCGGCCTGATATTTGTAATAATCTCCGACGCCTGAAATTTTTTGATCCAACCCTTTCAGCCGTGTCACCATGGTTAAGGATGAAATTTCCGCAACGGACACCCCGCCGCCGGCCAACGACGCAGATTCGCCGGCTTCAAAGTTTTCTTCTTCCGATTCGTTCTTTTCTTTGACATCTTGTAAAAGCGGCTCGGCCGGATAAGCTCCGGGGTCTTTTGCAGCGCATTCTTGAATTTTTTGTGAAATTTCATCAATATCTTCCACATTAATCATGTCAACGCATTCGATTTGATTCATGAAACGTTGGATGGAATTTTCCGACAGATTTTCAATATACGGAATGGCACCCTTTGCGCCGACAATTCTGTTTTTAGAAATGCCGTTTTGATGAAGCATTAAAATTGCTTCTCCCGTGATGTGTCCTTTCACTTCTGAGCCGGCGACAATTAAAAAACGAATGTTCGGATTTGCAATAATGTGAGATACTAATTTTTCGACGCCCAAATTTTCTGTTTTGCAAGATCCGGAAATTGCGGCACCCGCATGAGTTAAAGCATCATCGTCTAAATGTGAGCCGCATGTTACGACGGCAACGCAAGAGTCGGGATTTCCGATTTTATATTCTCCTTTCAGCATCGGCCATCCGGCGGCAGCTTGGCTTTTATTTTCGCTCATTTAAAACCCTCCGTACAAAACTTTCAGAAGGATGATAAAGAGACCCGAGAGAACCAATCCGGCAATCAAACCGTAAAAAAAGTTTGTCGTCATTCCGGCCGATAAAGACACTTTCTCTCTTCCGCGCCACGAATTCAAAAGCGGTTTGTCGGGAGACAAAGAATCCACTAAACCGTCAACGGCACGCTCGGTTTCGTCCAATTTTTTAATCAGTGCCATCATGGAGCGATCAGAAACAGTATTTTTTTCCTTTGCAATCACGGAAGTCAGCGGATCCATAACAAGCCCCGTTTCCGGTGCAATACGTATTTTCAATTCAATTCCTCCTCGCTTGGAAGCAGTCCGGTTTTCGCAATTTTCCACGCATCCCTTTTAACATAATTCAAGTATTTGTGATATGAAATCAAAATGAAAACAATTGAAATAAAGATTGTGACCGCCGGGCCGACAAAACCGAAATGTGCGCCGCCCGTCTGCAAAAACAGAGCGGAAAATCCTAAAATCAGCAAAAGCATTGATCCGTCCAATATTGTCAGCATTCGTGTCCGGTCGTACTTTTCATCCGGTCCCAAATTTGCGTTGTAAGCATGAAAAACCGCTAAAGAACAACCGATAAATCCGAGTGCGATGATTCCTGTAAATACATATTTTTCGAGAATTATTTCAGGCGTCGCCGTTCCGGTAACAGTGAAGGCAGACGCTGTCAGCGCAAGCGTACAGCCGACCGTAATTTCAGTCATTCTCTTTTCCATAGACGGAATATTTATTTTAAGAACCGTATTGATCAGTTTTCCGCTCAGCCAACCGATTGCCAATGAAACGGCGGCAGCGATTACCGGCCCCAAAATCCGGCCGAACATGACGGAAAACAAAAATATGATGCAGGCCAATCCGATTCCGATCATGCCGACGGACGGGATGCCCGTTCCGAGACCGTATTTTGAAACCTTGCGGACAGACCCCGCCGCCCAAATAATTGCGGCAATCATTCCGATTCCGGATACAAATGAAAACGGAGATGAATTTTGAAAAAGTTCGGACGTGAATGACACGGCGTAAATTCCGAAAAGGCTTAAAAAGAGGCCGCAGAGGGCTTCTTTTTCAAACAAAAAGAATTTACCGTTTTTGGAGCGGGTTTCTTCAAGTCTGATTTTTTCAGATTTGTTTTTTCTTTCCGCGCTCATATAATCTCTCCGATTTGAATAAATGTAAATATACACATGATGCCGCAGATAAATGTGACAACGGCAGAAACAATGACGGCTCTTGGCAGCCGTTTGAATTTCGGGTCGTAATACCCTTCAATCGTGCCACCGATGTTATAAGAAGCGATAACGGCGTTGACGAAAAACAAAGCGATTGAAATGATTATTGCTGCGGCCGCTTTCATATACGCGATTTCGGCCGTTGAATTTTCGAAACTGATGAGAATTAAAACCGTATAGATTAAGGAGCCGCCGAGACCGCCGATTAATCCGCCGACAATTCCGCTGACAAAGGCGGCAGTCGGAATACCGTGCCCCTCTGTTCCTTTGGAGACATAAATATCTTGACGGTCTTTTGTAATCGGGTCCCTTGCCATTTTCCCGGAGGCGAGCGGAATTCCGATGCCGTAAATGTAACCGATATTTGAGACGAGCATGACGATTGCAATCATTATTCCCGAGCCGATTCCACCAAGCAGAATGCTTATGATGGCATTTTCGGAAACAGAAAATGCAGATGCGGTTGCCAGCATTCCGGCCAGCCCGACGCCGGCGGCCAACTGTGTTGTCCCTGTTCCGACACCGGTTGCCTGTGCCATTGCCGCCGGCGCGCCGCCGACGGGAATTAAATGAACGCTGACGATAATTAAAATGCCGCCGATTGTTATCAAAAGTAAAAGAAAAATATAATATATCGGATTGGCCGCAAAAACAGCGGCAAAAATTTCAAGGGCGGAAACTGCGGTTATCATTCTACAATCTCCGTTTTTTCTTCTTCGCGGTAAGGTCCGAATTTTTTTCGCGCCGCTTTTTCAATTTTCCTGTTGATATAAACAGTCAAGAGAATGAATAAAATTCCGGCAATAACGCCAAACCACCCGATTACGGTTCCCCATTCGGGATTGAATAAAAGAACAATCCAAGACGTTAAAAACAGAACGGCTGAAAAAGCAAGTCCCGTTGTCGGCGCGCCGAATTTTGAAGAAAACCAGGAGTTGTCGGCTCCCGATCGAAGTCCGCTCTCTGCTTTTCGAACAATATTTCCGGAATAAGCGGCATTAACGCCTGTGCCGAATTCGATGTTTTGAAACTGTCTTTCGGCGCCGTATTGAATATCGCCGACGGATGAGCCGATCGAGCCGACTGTAATGCCGAGAATAAATGCCATAATCGGTATCGGTATTCTGAATTCAAGAACACCGGTCATTAAATATGAAATCATCAAAACGCACGCCGTTGTCATAAAGGCGTAAGCGGCGATTGTCGGAATGTTGGATTTGAAAACATCCATGTAAAGCGGCTGTTTGAATCGGCTTTGGCTGGAAATTCTTCCGAAAAATGAAGTCGTCGATAAAACGACGTGAATTGCCGTTGCGGCCAATGCACCGATTACGATTTCTGTTATGAAGAAGATATCAAAATAATTTCCAACGGAATAAGCGACGACTGCGCCGACGGCGGCGGCCATTGCGTTTGAAAGAGGCTCGCCCGAAATGGCTTTATTGAACAGGCGGTGCGGATATTTCATTTGCGGTGCCAGCTGAACCTGAGAATTCGGATTGCTTTGAGAACCGACGACAGATTCCAAATCTTCTGTATAACCGGCGACGGCAGCAACAGCTCCGATAAATGCCAATACCCCCATTCCAATCAACGGATCCACTTTTTCCCTCTTACTTTTTCCGTTTATCTTTTCGTTTTTAGTTGTTTTTAGTTGTTTTAAATTTTCGTTTTTCGATTCATCAAAATTTATGTTTTTCCGCAATCTAAACCAAACTTCTATTTAATTTTAATTCCTTTTTCATTCCATTTTTATTTCATTTCATTCCATTTTTTAAATTTGTTTTTTGAATATTTCTGATTTTGGGCGCAATTTAATATATTTTCCCGTTTCTTTTCATTCTTTATGAGATTCGGTGTTTCCACATTTGCGGGTCCGTTGTCAGAACTCGACGGTCTTGCGGACTCTATAGAACTTTACATTCCAAAAATGAATTTATATGTTGGCCGAGAGCTTCAAACAGATCGGCTAGACGAATTTTTCGATTCATTTTTCTCTTATGATTTTTACTGTACGGCGCATGCGCCTTATATTCCGGATGCTTCCGGCGAATATCCGTCCAATTTATCGGTTGATACGGCGGCAATGACGCCGGCCGATTTCGAACTTATGAGAGAGGCGATTGAGATTACGGCACACGCCGGCGGCGATGTTTTAGTGATTCATCCCGGCAAAATTGACGGTGACGCTCGCAAATCATTCGGTCGAATGATTAATAACCTGAAACAGTTGGCGGCTTACGCCGAAGATGTCGGTATCTTGCTCGGTCTTGAAAACAAGGAAAAAACAGATGCGACGAATTTGTGCTGTGATGCGACAGAGCTGGCTGCGGCCGTTAATGCGGTGAATTCTGATTATTTGGGCGCGACATTAGATATCGGCCACGCAAATTTAACCTGCGGCGGTGACCAAAACAAGTTAGCGGCATTTGTCAAAACGATTTCTCCGCATGTCGTTCATGTTCACATTCATGACAACCACGGTATCAACGCCGGCAGATACAACGGCGACGAACATTTGGCGCCGGGGCAGGGCATTATCGATTATGCCGCCATCCGCGGCCTTGGCGACTACGATGAGACATTCAATTTTGAACTGTTTTCCGTTGACGAATTTAAAGAAGGAAAGGATTATTTTAAAAAGAAAATTTCGGAATTTTGGAACATTTAAATATCCGACAGCCAATATTGAGCAATAATTAAGCAAATGAAATTTCGGATTTGAAAATTATGATGAAAGACGAAGGTAAATTAACGGTTTGGCCGGCCTATATGGACAAAGACAGGACCCGCGCCGAAGGCCGCATAATTTCTAAAAAGAGTGCCGTTTCCAAGCCGACGTTTGATGAGATTGTCAAAGCGGCGAAAACGCTCGGATTTGCGCCGATTCCCGAAGCTGACAAAGCCTATCCGCGCTCCTGGTGGGAAAAAAGCGGCAGAGTCATGATTGAAAACACGCAGGCGAAAAACGTCTCTGTTCGGCAGATTGCAGCCGAAATTAAAAAAATCAGAGGAAATTAACTTTGTTGATTTCCGAATTTGTTCTGTTTTAACTTTGTTTTTTTAATTTTGTTTTTATTTTTTTAATCTCATTTTGTTTTTTTAATTTTGTCTGCTTTTTGGCTTTAATCATTTCCGTTTTTAAATCAAAGTTCATTCAATTTTAATTCAAAAACAGGAAGGCCGTCTTTTGTCGGCGGTGTCAGCCAGTCGATGATTCTTAAAAGTGTTTCAGGCGTTTCCGTCTGAATTTCCAGTTCAACCGAGCCGAGCGGTTCGATATCGGCCGGGAAGCTTAATCTTTTCATAAAAGCTGCTTGCTTGTTCATTAAAACAGAAATTTCACAGCCGTCATCAGACATACCGTCTGTGAGTGCGCTTTTGGCAGTGTCGATAATTTCTTCTTTGCGAATCAAATAATGAAACCCAATCAATGCCGTTAAATTTCCTTCGGCCATAATCGTCTTTTTAATATGCCGATTGTGATTTGCACCGGAAGCAAGGGGGTTATTTCTTTCATCCTCTATATTGCAGTTACTATTTTTTTCACAGGTATTTATTTCAATTGTTTTGGGAAGAATCTCTTCATTTTTCGGTCTTCCGTGGTTAACAATATTTGAAACTGCCTGCTTAACCTTTTCTTCGTCTTCCGTTACATAAACCGGCGCCGTGAAAATTATTTTTGCGGACAGCATCGGGCTGTCTTTGAAAACACTCATTTTTACACCTTTTCGTTTTGTTGCTCTTCCGCAAACATTTCTTCATACAAGCCGCGAATTTTTTTGTGATAAGCGTCAATCGTTGATGTGTTTTCAACAATTCTGTCAGAGGCCGCAATCGCTTCGCCCATTCCCCAGCTGATTTCGCGCGCATCCCGCACTTTGAGCTCATCAATCGTGTTCATGTCATCTTCTCTTTTGCGCGTCACGATTCTGTCAAACCTTTCTTCAATCGGAGAATCAATGGCAATCGACACAAGCATAAACCCTTCGCCGAGATGCCGTTTGAAATAATCCACTTCGGCAATACCGCGAACGCCGTCAATGACGAAAACTTTTGACGGATTCTCTTTCATTTTTTCTTCAATCATGACCATACATCTTTTGGCAATGGCGTCCATTCCTTCTACTTTACGAAGTTCGTCCGCAATTTTTCCGCCGTCGGCGGGATCGGCGTTGCGAAGCGCCACCTCTCTTCGAATGACATCACCCATCGTGACAACCGGAATTCCCATTTCCTTCGCAACTTTAGACGCTTCTGATTTCCCGGATGCCGGCATGCCGACAAAAGCAATAATTTTCAATTTATTTTCCCCAAGTTTTCATTTTTTGTTTACATTTTTTCGATTGGTTTTGATATGCCTTTCATTTATTTTAAAATATGCCGTACTTTCGTTTTAATAAAAAAGATTTCACAGACATCGAAAGGAAGATGAATATTTCAATTGCTTAGAGCGATTGAAAGGAATTTTACCGCACTGTTTCGGTTAGAGTTGCCGAAAGTTAAAATCGAACCTTAGAGAGAAGAAATGAGAGAGAGGAAATGAGAAAAATAATAAAAACAGCAAACAAATAAATCAAAAAAGAAAGCAGAGAAAAACTCTGCTTTTTGATACGAATTTTTATTTTTTCAAAATTAAGGCATGTCCATACCCATACCCGGATCCATACCGCCCATGCCCGGAGCACCGCCCTGAGCTTTGGTGGTTGCGATAACGTCATCAATTCTGAGAATCATGACGGCGGATTCGGTGGCTGCGTTAATCACTTGAGTTTTGACGCGAAGAGGTTCAACGACATATTCTTTCCACATGTCGATGACTTCGCCTTTGAAAACGTCAAGACCGGCGGTCTTCATACCTTTTTCATGGCTGGAACGAAGATCCATGAGCATGTCAATCGGATCGAGACCGGCATTTTCCGCAAGCGTTTTCGGGATGATTTCAAGTGCTTCAGCGTAGGCGCGGACAGCGAGCTGCTCTCTGCCTTCAAGGGTTGCCGCATATTCATTGAGTCTGAGTGAAAGCTCGACTTCGGGAGAACCGCCGCCGGCAACTAACTTTTTGTCTTCGATAACAACGCCGACAACACGAAGAGAGTCTTCAAGAGCGGTTTCAATGCTGTCAATGACATGGTCGGTACCGCCGCGGAGGAAAATGGAAACGGATTTCGGGTTCTCGCAACCGGTGACGAAAATCATGGCATCGCCGGAAATTTTCTTTTCTTCGACAAGAGCGGCAAAGCCGAGATCGCTTGCTTCGATTTCATCAAAGTTGGAAATCAAAGATGCGCCTGTTGCTCTGGCCAATTTTTCTATGTCGCTTTTCTTAACACGGCGGACAACAAAGAGTCCGGCTTTGGTTAAGAAATGCTGAGCCATATCGTCAACGCCTTTTTGACAGAAGACGACAGATGCGCCGCTTCCGACAATTTTGTCAACCGTTGCTTTAATCATAGCTTCTTCCTGGTCCAAGAAGAGCTGGAGCTGTTCCGGAGAGGTGATGGAAATTTCGGCATCGATTTCAGTGTCTTTCAATTCAATGGCTTCGTTTAAAAGAAGAATTTTAGCGTTTTTGACGAGTTCGGGCATGTTACTGTGAACGCGCTCTTTGTCAATGATCATGCCTTTGATGAGTTCAGAATCTTCAATGCGGCCGCCGACCTTTTTAACAACGTTGATTTGATCTCTGTCAACCTGTTTTTTGCCGTCAACGACATCAACAACGCTTGTAACGGCTTCAACAGAAATTTCGGCGAGGAGCACTTTTGCGGATTCGGCGCCTTTTCCGGTAATTGCGGTGGATGCGATGCTGATCAAAAGACCTTTGTCGTTTTCATCGACATCTTTGGCGAGTCCTTGAACGATCTCGACAGCTTTTGCGGCGGCTAATCTGTAACCGGATGCAATAACGGTCGGGTGAATATCCATGTCAATCAAGTCTTCTGCTTTCTTTAAAAGTTCGCCCGCAACGACAGCAGCGCTGGTGGTACCGTCGCCGACTTCTTCATCTTGTGTTTTGGAAACTTCAACAATCATTTTGGCGGCCGGGTGCTCAATATCCATTTCTTTCAAAATGGTGGCGCCGTCATTTGTAATTGTGACATCGCCCATGGAGTCGACAAGCATTTTGTCCATTCCTTTGGGGCCGAGTGTTGTTCTGACTGCTTCTGCAACCGCTTTAGCGGCCATAATGTTGTTGCTTTGCGCGTCTCTTCCGCGCGTACGTTTACTTCCGTCTTTTAAAATAAAAATGGGTTGTCCTGACATATGATGTCTCCTGTATAATTTTTGAGTAATGTTTTAATGTAAAGCATCACCTGCAGCATCATAATCATTGAAAAAAAGCTTCAATCCCGCTCCTTCAAGTTATGGGAAACAAATGAAATGAAATGAAAAATTTTCTTTTGAAAATTCTTTTATTCTCAAAATCCGATTCGGATTTGTTTGATAATTTCTCCCGGGCCTTACCCTCCTGAAACTGTGTTCATCCGAAATCGAAATACACGTCAAAAAACATAATTTTTGACTTTGTTTCGAGATGATTTTTCCATTTTTTAATGATTGAACTTCTATATATATTTTTAGATTACAAGAATTTAAAAACAGATAAAAGACCCAACAAAGATGTTTTATTGGATGAAGTCTTTATACGTTTTTAATTAACCCTTTTGTTATGTAAAATGAAATCATTTTGATTTCAGGTATGAAAAATATATTTGCATAAACTTCAAAAATGAATTATCGTTTGAAGTCTTATTTTTTCAAAAACTGAAAAAGAGAATATCAAAATATCAAAATCAAAACAGGGGGAGGGAAATATTATGACAAAAAAGACAGAAAACATAGAAACGGCAATTGAACTTGATGATCTGAAAGAGAGACAGACAGTTGATGCTTCTAATAAAAATTCTGATGATGAAAATGTTTTTGAATTTGATGAAAAAACGCCTGAAGAGATCGAACTTGAAAAAAAGGCCGAAATCAATAAACTTGCAAAGCTTTGCATTGACCACAGCTTGATTGATCCGGAACTTTTCATAACATATAATGTCAATCGCGGACTTCGAGATGCTGAAGGATACGGTGTTTTAACGGGTTTGACAGAAATTAGTGATGTGCAGTCGGGTCGCCCCCCAAAAGGCGAAAGTGAGCACAAAAGAGGCCGGCTGCTGTACCGCGGAATTGAAATTAACGATCTTGTCGGCGGATTCGTTTCAGAAAAACGCTTTGGCTATGAAGAAATCGTTTATTTATTACTATTCGGAAGCTTGCCGCCCAAAGCGCAATTGGAAGAATTTCAAAAACTTCTCGGCTATTACAAAACAACGCTTCCCGTAAATTTTGTCCGAGATATCATCATGAAAGCGCCGAGCGTTGACATGATGAACACACTTGAAAGAAGTGTTCTGACGCTTTACGCTTATGATTCAAATCCGGACAACACCGAAATATCAAATGTTCTGCGCCAGTGTTTGGAATTGATTTCGTTGGTCCCCTTGTTTGCAGTTTACGGATATCAGGCTTACAATCATGTCCATGAAAACAACAGCCTTTTTATTCATGCACCACAGCCGGATCTTTCCACGGCGGAAAACATATTATACCTGCTCCGGCCGGACAGCAAATACACCGAGCTTGAAGCACGCCTTTTGGATTTGGCACTGGTTCTTCATGCCGAACATGGCGGCGGCAACAACTCTACATTTACCTGCCGCGTCGTCAGTTCTTCGGGAACAGACACGTTTTCCGCAATTGCGGCTGCTCTCGGCAGCTTAAAAGGTCCGAAACACGGCGGCGCCAACATTAAAGTTGTTCAAATGTTTGACGATTTAAAAACCAATGTCAGCGACTGGACAAGCGAAGAAGAAGTCGGAAACTACCTCCGTGCGCTTCTCAATAAAACCGCATTTGATAAAGCCGGATTAATTTACGGAATCGGTCATGCCGTCTATTCGCTCAATGATCCGCGTGCCGACATTTTTAAGCAATTCGTTCAAAAACTTTCAGACGAAAAAGGAAGAAGCGAAGAATTCAAACTTTACGCAATGGTCGAACGCTTGGCACCCGAAATCATCGGTCAGGAAAAGAAAATTTACAAGGGCGTTTCCGCAAACATCGACTTTTACAGCGGTTTTGTGTACAGTATGCTTGACCTTCCAATCCAACTCTACACACCGATTTTTGCAATCAGCCGAATGGCCGGCTGGAGCGCGCATCGCCTGGAAGAGCTGATCAATTCCGGAAAAATCATTCGTCCGGCATATAATGCCGTCGGAAAATTGCAGGAGTATGTTCCGCTGGACCAAAGACCTGAAATAAATTCGGAAAATCTCTGCGAATCGAAAAAATTCTGTGATGAAAATATCAATGATTAAAATATCAATGATTCAAAAACCAACGATTCAAAAAATTTCAGTAAACAATATCTAAAAATTTTCAGTAAACGATATCTAAAAGTGAAAAAAGGCAGCAATCAAACAATTGAAATGTTTAATTGCCGCCTTGTTTTATGGGGTTGGTTTATTTCATTTTAATTCGTTTTTAGGTTACAGGGTGGGGTTTATTATTTTGATTTGTTCGATTTGATAAAAATACCAATCCGGAAAATCAAAAATCTATTTTTCAGCATTGAAATCAAGCACATTTACTTGATTCCGGTCTCCGGCAGCTTTATATTTTTAAAACTGCCGAAACCGGGATCAAACAAAATCGACGAATCGATTTGCTTGTTCATTTTTGTTTATTTTTAATCTGTTTTTATTTTTTGTTTTTGACGGTTTGTTTTACAGGTGGTCTTTTTCGTTTTGCAGCGACAAGAAGAAAATTAAAAATTTGCATTTTTAAAAATCTGAATTTCGCTCTTTTTGTTCCAATGTAAACCAAATGTTAGTATTGGGTTTACAAAACAAAATTATATCTTATGATATTTATAGTTGTTGCTGATTGACATCAACCGCAAATATACAAACAAAAAGGAATTTTATGCCGCCACATATACATTTTTTAAAAAAATAAAAAATCAAAATCGAACCGGATTAAATAAAAACGAATATCAATAAATGTTTTATATTCATTTTTATATCTTGTTGCTTATCTGAAAAACATTTCATTTTTATAAAATCCGTATTGGTCAAATATAAAAATAATAAAAACAATGCGATAGAAGACCCAAAAATGTCTCAAAAAATATGCAGTATTCCGATGACGGCGGAAACGAAAGCACTTTTGCTTTCTATCGGAGCAGCCGACATGGAAGAGAATGGACTCATTTTACCGACTTTAAAATCAACGGCCGGCCCGAGTGCGGGAAGCGGCGGTTCTGTTTTTATTTACTCCGGCGGACATCGGCTTCGATTGAATATTGATAAAAATTCACCGTTAAAAATAAAAAAAATACAGACCGATAAAAATTCTGAAAATATCGCTGTTTATCTTTTTGATTCGGACCGACCAATAATCACCGGAGAAATGGAAAATGCCCTAGCGCATTGCCCCGAGCAAGCCTACATAAATTTGTCCGAAAAATGTATTTATGACTGTAAATACTGTTCCGTTCCCAAACTGCAAGGCCGCACGAAGACAAAAGAAGAAAGTCTCGAAATTATCAAAACCGCTTTTCAAAAAGGAAACGTGAAAGCCATTTCAATCACGTCCGGCGTTGAAAAAACACCGGAGGGGGAATTGGAACGCGTTTTAGACCTCATGCCCGAATTGAAAAAATACAATGTCCCAATCGGTGTTTCCATTTATTCCGTTTCGGGCGGATCCGAAAAATTAAAGGCCGTCGGTGTGTCGGAAGTTAAATACAATGTTGAAGCCGCCGATTCTGAAATATTCAAAAAGGTTTGTCCCGGACTTTCAGAAACAGATATTTTTTCAGAATTAAAGGAAGCGGTGAAAATATTCGGCAAAGGAAAAGTTTTCAGCAACATAATTATCGGTCTCGGTGAAACGGATGAAAAAGCCGAAGAAATGATAGAGCGACTTGCAAAAATCGGTGTAATTGCCTGTATTCGGCCGGTTTATGAAAACAAATTACGAAAAGATGAATGTTTTATGGAGCGGCCGTCTCAAAAACGTCTTTTAAAACTTTTAAAAATTCAAAAAGAAATTTGTCAAAAATACGACTTAGATCCGGAAAAAGCCGAAACAATGTGCTCGCTTTGCGGCGGCTGTGATTTGGTTCCCGGCCGCGACGACTGATTTTTAAAAAACAAGCGATTAAAAAATTAAAACGGAAAATAAATGAAAATTTTCATGATTCGATTTTGAAAAAAAATCATTTATTTCGATTTTGAAAAAAAATTATTATTCAATTTTGAAAGCTTCTTCCGGTGAAAAACCACCATGAACGACTGCATTAATTCTTTTGATGATGCGTGTCGGATTTTCGGACTGGAAAACATTTCTGCCGATTGCAACGCCTTTGCCGCCGGCTTCAAGTGAATCGGCAATCATTTGAAGAAGAGAAAATTCTGAATCCATGTGCGGGCCGCCTGCGATAATAATCGGAACCGGACAGCCTTTGACAACTTCTCTGAAAGAATCAATGTCACCGGTATAGTTTGTTTTAATAATATCCGCGCCAAGCTCTGCGCCGAGGCGGGCGGCATGCGCAACGACATCTTTTCCGTATTCGTTTGTGATTTTCGGACCGCGCGGGTAAGTCATCGCCAAAAGCGGCATTCCCCATTCGTCACATTTTTGGGCGATTCGACCAAATCCTTCCAACATTTCCGGCTCGTCTTCGGCGCCGACATTGATGTGAATGGAAACGGCGTCCGCGCCGACTTTAATGGCTTCTTCGACCGTTGTGACCAAGACTTTGTGATTAGAATTCGGACCAATAGAAGTGGAAGCGGAAAGATGAAGAATCAAACCGACATCATTACCGTATTTTCTGTGACCGTGTTTTGCAAGGCCCATATGACCGAGAACAGCATTTGCACCGCCGAGAGCGACTTTATCAACCGCGTCCGGCAAATTGATTAATCCCGGAATCGGACCGGCGCCGACGCCGTGATCCATCGGAACAATAATTGTCCGTCCGGTATCTCTTTTAACGAAACGTTCCATACGAATAGCTTTTCCGATCATGCTCATAATAAAAAATCCTTCTTAATTTTTCAATAAAATTCAACAAAACTTTCAATAAAATTGAGATTAAGCAGGTATGATAATTTTCTATTTATATTTAAATGTTTTAAGTTCACGAAAATAAATTAAAAAAGGAAAGCCTCTTTATTCATATCGGATTTAAAGTTTAATTTGAACTTACTTTAATTTAAAATTGAATTTATTTTATAAAGGTCATATTTATGCAATCGGTAAACTGTTTGTATTTTTTGGTCGGCACAAATCCGATGTCGAGTTATGTTGTTGCCGATTATTTCATAAATCATGAAAAAAATATAAAGGAAATTCATTTAATTCATTCGGCCGAAGACTCAGAAAACAACATTCAAAGCTCGGAACCGTTTGCTTTAAATTTAAAATCGGTTTTGGAAAAAAAGTTCCCCGATATTGAATATTATCTGCATGCCATCCGTATTAAAAATGCTTTTTCAATCCGCAACGACGTCCTTTCGATTCTTTCGGATTCAAGTTTTCGAGAAAATGTTCATTTAGATTTTTCGGACGGGACAAAAGAAATGGTACTGTATTCGCATGAAACGTTCAAAAGTGTTCTCGGTCAGAACGTTACTTTTTCTTATTTCGATTCGCGCCGAAATCGTTTAAAAACAAATACTGATTCAAGCGAAAAAACGGATGCCGATTCGAACGAAAAAACGGATGCCGATTCAAGCGAAAATGCAGAATCCGTTTCTCTCAGAAACAAAATTCAAATCAGTTTTTCAGATTTATTTCAATTGCGCGGATATGAAATTGTTCGGGAAAAAGGCGGTTCGATTTTTTCGGTTGATTTTTTCAAAGATTTTTTAAATTTGATTCGAACTCAGGAAAATTTCTATGAATATCTGAAATGGAAAGAACATTTTATTCAAATCTATCCGAATTCTAAAAAATTGATTCCAAACGGTATGCAAACAAAATTCGATGATTTGCTGCCGCTTGATATTAAAATCGCCGAAAATTTGAAAGAAGATTTGTTTTTTAAAATTTATAATTTTGCGCCGGAATATTCGTTTTTTGAAGACAGAAACGGAGAGTTCATGTTAAAAACAAATCCTGGCAATAAACAGCAGGATAAGCTGGCCGAAACAAGAAAATACATCAGCGGATATTGGTTTGAACAGTATGCGTATATGATTTTAAAAGAAAATCTGTCGGATACCGGTTTTATATCCGGCATTGACTTAAATCTCCTGATTCAAACATCTCGGAAAAATTTTGAAATGGACGTTGTTTTAATGAAAGGATATGAATTTTGCGGAATTTCATGCACGACAGACACAACTCAAAGTTTGTGTAAATCTAAAGGATTTGAAATTCTTCACCGCACAAAACAAATTGCCGGAAAAAATTCAAAAGCGATATTACTGACATTAATGAATGAAAACAATACAAAGGAAGTCGACGATGATTTAAGTGAAATTTTAGAAGACCGGATTCTTGTTTTGGGATTAAAGGATTTGTTTCCGACAGAAACATTTTGTGAAAAAGTGAAAGGGTTTTTGAAAACTTAAACAAATTAAATAAATGAGTTGGTACATCATAAATTAATAAAACCATATTGAAAAAATAATAAAATCACTTTTATTAAAATCGAATTTAGTTAAACTAATTAAAAAGAGGAGAGAAAAATAATGAAAACCGTAACATTTAAGGTCGGCGGCATGAGCTGCGGCCACTGCCAAAGAAGAGTCCAAGACGCATTGATGAACATCGACGGCGTTTTAAAAGCTATTGTTAATCTTGAAAAAAAAGAAGCGACCGTCGAATATGATGAGTTTAGAACATCTCCCGACGCTTTGAAAAAGGCCGTTGCGGATGCGGGATATGAGGTTTAAACTTCATATCGTTTTTGTCTTTTTTTGGCATTATTTTTTTGGCATTATTTTTTTGACATTGTTTTTTTGACATTGTTTTTTTGACATTATTTTTTCGACATTATTTTTTCGACATTATTTTTTCGACATTATTTTTTCGACATTATTTTTTTCGACATTATTTTTTTGACATTATTTTTTTGACATTATTTTTTTGACATTATTTTATTTATATTATGTTAATCATATCATTTTTTTCGCTATGTACCAAAAACATGAATTTTGTTTCATCCGTTTGTTTGACTTTCAAAATTTTTTGAGATCGGATATTTGTTTTCTGTTTGTTCTCCTAATGTTTTGTATTTCAGATTCACCATTGAAAAATGTAGTAGCAAGAATAACAGTAAACTATTTATTGTTCTGTTGTATAAAATAAATTTAAATGATAAAAATTATTTATAATGTCAAAACTGTTATTGAAAACATTTTACAGGATGGAATACAAATGAAAAAAGTTTTAAAAGTTCAACCCTTTTTATTATTGCTAATAATCATGCTCGCGGGATTGGCATGTGTAACAGAAACAGTAGCAACTCCAATGGAAATTAATACTTCATTTCAGAGTGGAGTGTATAGTATGTCCAGCGGTGAGTATATAATAACAGATTTGATCGGCACAGACAGAATTGAAGTTCAGGAAAATGCCGAAGCTACGATTTATCTGAACGGAGTTAATCTTGAAAACGCAATATCGCCATTACGACTCCTGGGCGGTGCAAATGTAACACTTATTTTAATGGATGGAACAACAAACACTTTTACTTGCAATGGAACCAATACAGCAGGTAATGCACCGCAAGCAGGAATTCATGTTCCTTCCGGAAAAATACTTGATTCATCAAATAACGGTACAACATCTTTGACAATTAAAGGGGAAAATGATGATACGGGTATACTAATAGCAAATGGAGGCGCGTACAGTGCAGGTATTGGCGGGGGTCCGAATCAAGCTTTCGGAAACATCACAATAGAGGGTGGAAATGTTACAGCCAAGACTCATATCTTTAGTTCCGCCCCTACCGGCAATGGCGCAGGAATAGGAGGAGGAGGCGGGAACACCGGTGGAGCTAACATCAGTACCCATAACAGCAAAATCACCATTTCAGGAAACTCAATCGTTAACGCAACCAGCGCAGGAAACGGAGCGGGTATCGGCGGAGGAAGCAGTACCAATGGGAATGGTGGCAAAGGGGAAACCATCGAAATTTATGGAAATGCAATTGTTACAGCAACCAGTAACGGAAGCGGAGCGGGTATTGGCGGCGGATACTCCAATAACAACACCGCCGGAGCAGGCGGAAACATAAATATCCACGGAAATGCGAATGTCACAGCAACCAGTGAAAAAAATGGAACGGGCATCGGCGGTGGCAGCAGCCAGAATACGGGAACGGGTGGAGCAGGCGGAGACATAAATATTTATGAAAATGCAATTGTCAATGCAACCGGTAAAGGATTCGGCGCAGCAATCGGCGGAGGCGGCTCATATACCGGAACTGCCGGGGCAAGTGGAAATATAAACATTCACGGCAACCCAATAATTGTAGCAAAGTCTACAGGTTCAAATTCAAGAGATATCGGTCCGGGTGTACGAAATGATGCTACTTTAGGAGCGCCGGGAAATATTAAAATCACCGGCGGAAATGTGCATGCGGATAACACAAGTGCGGTAACAATAAAAAACGATAATGCCCACGGCGATGATGATTTAGTTATGGTTACCGTAACGAAGGCAAAAAGCCCCGGTCTATTACCAAACGAAAAACGAATTTATGACGTAAACGGCTCAATCAGCAATTATGAGTACACGGCAACAACCGATGAAAACAGCACTGCATATTTATGGCTGCCGTCGGGAAATTATTTTGTCAGTTTCGATACTGGTGGCGGTGCTCCTATTCCCAATGCTCAAAGTGTTGATAATGCGGCTACTTTACCTTCCGAAATTCCTGCTAAAATCGGTTACATATTTGCGAACTGGATGGTGGGAGGGATTGCATACGCTTTCACTGACCCTGTCAGTACTGACTTGATTATCGTTGCAGACTATACCACTGACAGTAGCGTTACATTTCCTGTGACTTACCATGACGATGGAAAAACCACAGGAACTGCTCCTGACGATTATCTCAGTCCATACCATGTGGGAACAAATGTTATTGTTTTAGGCAACACAGATTTCTTAGTAAAAAATGGTTATACATTACTCGGATGGAACAAGACAGGCGCAGGAAATACGGATGTCGATTATAATTTCGGTGATAATTTTACGATGCCTGCTGCAAACGTTGATTTGTATCCGGTTTGGAAAGAAAACGGCAATTCTTCGATGAATTATACCACAGACCTTGGTACTCCGGATATTCATCCTGATCCAAAGACAATACATCTCTCAAATAATACCAACGTGACAATATCCGCCGGCGGGTCGTATATACTTTCGAAAGGAAATTTTACAAATATAATAATTCAAATTACAGCTACTTCTGATGTCGTATTGTTCTTGGACGGTACAAATATTACTACTAATTCAGCTTCCAAGGATACTTCACCTTTACAATTGGCGAGCGGTTCCAATGTAACACTTGTCTTGATGGACGGTAGTGAAAATAGTTTTATCTGCAATGGGACGAACGCAACTGACAGTAACATGCAATCAGGAATTTATGTTAATCCTAATTCAAAATTAACCATTCGCGGACAAATCGGTAACTCAGGAAAATTAAAAGCAATCGGCGGACATTACAGTGCAGGTATCGGCGGCGGCCCGAATGGACATCCGGGTA
>JGI994J12354_10000256_pt1 | contig 51840 bp, 42 predicted proteins | sample IntmicLarv3ML3BL_FD_12354 | JGI IMG/M metagenome (IMG submission 12354) | reverse complement strand
TAATCCGGATTACAATAGGTGAGAATAGTAAAGATTTTGATTTATACATTCCGACAAAGGCAACAATAAAAGTATTAGAGTTGGATAAAATCTTTGAACAAGTAGAAATTGAAGTGAATTCCTTTGATAAAACAATCTTTTATATAATCCAAAGTTTTATTATATTTATAATGGTGTTGGCAATATTATCAGGAGTTTACTGTAAAACGATAAAAAAGCAAAAGATAATAAAAGAATATAAATAGAGAGAGTTGGAACAAAATGATGATAGAAAAATTTAGAGAAATATATAATTTTAGAGAAATGATTAAAAGTTGGACAAGGAAAGAACTACGAACTAGATATAAAGGCTCCTTTCTTGGTTTTTTGTGGACGTTTATAAATCCATTATTACAGCTAATGGTATATTCAGTTATTTTTCCTTTTATTATGAGGTTTACTCAAGAAAAGTATGCAATGTTTTTATTTGTTGCATTGATACCGTGGAATTACTTTACAGGTACACTGCAAGGAAGTTGTAATTTAATTGTATTTAATAGCAGTATGGTAACAAAAGTTTATTTTCCGCGAGAGGTCTTGCCAATATCTTTTACCATGAGTGGCATGTATAATATGGTGTTTAGCTATATGGTAGTATTTCCGATGCTAGTGATTTTCCAAATTCCTTTCACGTGGAATTTACTGTGGCTTCCAATTTTAATTTTAGTACAGAGTATTTTTAACTTGGGAATTGCTTTTTTAGTGTCCAGTATAAATGTTTATTTTAGAGATCTTGAGTACTTAATTAGTATAGGAACTATGGCACTTTATTTTATGACACCAATTATGTATAGCATTACAGATTTATCAGAGAGATTACAAGCAGTCCTAATGATAAACCCGATGACAAGTTTTGTTATTATGTATAGAGATGTTATGTTTTATGGAAAAGCAGTAGACCTATGGTTATTAGGATATGCCTTTACATATTCAGTAATCATTTGTGTTATTGGTTATTTTACATTTGGTCGTCTACAAAGGAAATTTACAGAGGTATTGTAGAAAGGGAATAAATATGGAAACAGTTATTAAAGTTGATAATGTGTCAAAAAAATTCAAATTATTTTATGATAGACCAATGTCTTTAAAAGAACAGATACTACGTGGTAGTAAGGGGGCATACACAGATTTTTATGCGCTGAAAGATGTTTCGTTTGAAATTAAAAAAGGAAGCACTGTTGGTTTGATTGGTCAAAATGGAAGTGGAAAGAGTACCATGCTTAAAATAATAAATCGAACCATGTTTCCGGATACAGGGAAAGTGTTTGTGAAAGGAAAAGTTTCAAGTTTAATTGAACTAGGAGCAGGATTTCACCCCGAACTATCGGGAAGAGAAAACATATATACAAATGCAACGATATTTGGTTTTAAAAAAGATGAAATAGATGCTAGGCTGCCAGAAATCATTCGGTTTTCAGAATTAGAGAATTTCATTGATAATCCGATAAGAACTTATTCATCAGGAATGTATGCACGTTTGGCATTTTCAGTTGCGATTAATGTGGATGCGGATGTTTTATTGGTGGATGAAATTCTAGGAGTTGGAGATATGAATTTTCAAGCTAAGTGTGCAAATAGAATATTTGAAATGCGTAAAAAAGGAACAACCATTTTAATGGTTACTCATGATATGGGAACCATTGATAGACTGTGTGACTATGCAGTATTTTTAAATGGGGGCGAAAAAATTGCTGAAGGTGTACCAAAGCATATGGAAAAAAAATATGTAGAGTTCATGTCAGATCGTCAAGAGGAAAGAAGAAAAAATGAAGAAGAAAGAGAAGCCGAGGTAGAAAAGAGTACTTTGGAAGATGAGTCAGATGGACGCCTAGCAATTACTGAGTTGGGTGATCATTTTGGTAATGGTGATTTGGTCATTACTTCTTGTGAGATGTTCAATGAAGCAGGGAAAAATAGACGTTCCTTTAATACGGGAGATAATATTTTACTACGTGTATCTTATACAAGCCAAATACCACCAGAAGAGCTTAAGCCTAATATAGGTTTTGCGGTGTCAAGTATAAACGGAACTCATATTTATGGAACGAATACGGATATAGATGGTATTACGGAAATTAAATTACAGGAAGAGGGCATTATAGAAATAAAGCTTTGCAATATAAAGTTATTATCAGGGGATTACACTATCGGGATTGCAGTTGAAAATATTGAAACAAAGGGGACATATGATCATTATCATAAAATAGCAGAATTTAAGGTATATTCGACGACTTATGATGTGGGATTAATGAGAATTGAACATGAATTTCTAGTAGATGGAAATGCTATCAAAGGAAAGGATTAAGATATGGAAAATCAAGATTGGAATAGTCAGGAAAAAATTGTGGAAAAGTTAGAGCAAAGTTATCGTGAAGAGTTGGAAAAGAACGGTAATCTCTCAGATATCTCAGCAACGGAGAACATTGAGATTGGGAATCTGCAAATGAAGCTTTTACAAATATCACAACAATTCGTTAGAAGCTTTGATAGACCTTTGGTGAAGTCTAATTCATTAAAGGGAAAAATTAAGTATATTTCAAAAAAAGTCATTGCGAAGATCCTGCGTTTTATATTAAAACCTTATGCAGAACAAATGTTAAATTATCAACAAATGACTGGAGAATATTTAGGACAGGCATTAGAGGTACTTGAAAAAGATAGAGGTATGATTTTGCATCTACAAGAAGAGAATAAAGCAATAATTGAAAGAAATGATCTTTTAAGTAAACAGATGACTCAAATAAATGAAAGGTTCGTATCGATGAATATGCAAATGGCAAATGGCAATATACTGAATGGAATTTCAGATGATGGATTACAAATAAGCTATTCCCAAGTGGGCGAGGATTGTATTATAGATTTCATAATGAAATATATTGATGAAAAGAAACCATTTGATTATTTAGATATTGGTTGCAATCATTATAAGCATTTGAGTAACACATATCACTTTTACCAAAAAGGATATAGAGGAGTGCTAGTAGATGCCAACCCTAAATTTATTGAAGATATAAAGTTTCATAGGCCAAATGATACCGTGATTAATGTTGGGGTGGGCAGTAATACAGGAGAAGAATTAAATTTTTATGTGTTGAATGGAGATGGATTAAGCTCTTTTAATAAAGAAGCAGTAGACAAGGCGATGAAAGAAACTTCTTGGTTGAAGATTGAAGAGGAATTAAAAGTACCTATTATAACAATAAATGAGATTATAGAAAAACATTTTGAAACAACACCAACTATGGTATCGATTGATATTGAGGGTGGTGAATTAGAGATTCTTACATCTATGGATTTTGTGAAATATAGACCATTAATTTTTGTAATTGAAACGATAGAGTATAGCGAGAAACTTAATCTAAATAACAAGCGAATGGATATATTGGATTTTATGAAGGATAGAGGATATGTAGAGTATGCCTTTACGGGAGTGAATTCTATTTTCTTAGACACAAGCGTTTGGGAGCGATAGAAAGGAGCATAAAACAATGAAGATAGGTATAGATTTAAAGCCTTTTTTTACAGGCTCTAAATACAGAGGAATTGGGGTTTATGCTAGAGAGTTGATAACAGAGTTGCTTCAAAAGGACGCAGAAAATGAATATCATTTTTTAAACATGTATGGCGAATACGAGAATGATCCAAAGACAAATAAACAATGCTGTATTCATAATTATTTTACAGGACCAAGCTATGTAGATGTGGGGCAAAGGCAGCTTCTAAGAGATGAGAGAACGGAAGAAGTGTTGGAGGCTCAAACAGCACATTTTTTGCAGCAGAGTGAAATAGATGTAATGCTATTCACCAGTCCAAACGAATATGGAGGAATGTTTAAAGCCAAATGGTTTGAGGGAATCTTTAAAGTGGGAATATTATATGATTTGATTCCTTTGATTTTTCCAGAACAGTGTTTATATGATGAGACTTATTCGGTGGATTACAATCGGTCTATTGAATTTTTGAAAGGGATGGATTTATTATTAGCCATTTCAAAGTCGGCAAAAGAGGATGCAGTTAGATTGCTTGGAATTCCAGAAGAAAAAATCATAGTGGTTTATGCTGGAATAGATGAAGAATTTAAAAAGCTTAAGAACATAAATAAAGAAAAAATAAAAGAAGATTATAAAATAAAAGATAAATTTATATTATTTGCAGGTGGAATAGATTTCAAGAAAAATATTGAAGGTGTGATTAAGGCTTTTTCAAAGGCAGATAAGAATATAACAAAGAATTACCAATTAATTATTGCCGGGAAAGCGGCACCGGACTTGATTGCACATTATATGAATGAAGCCGCTCAAGCAGGGCTAGAAGAAAAAGTGAGTTGTACTGGATTTATTTCAAAAGAAGATTTGATTAGTCTGTACAATATGGCAGAGGCTCTCATTTTCCCCTCATTATATGAGGGATTTGGGCTTCCAGTTATTGAAGCGATGGCCTGCGGAACAAAGGTTATTACATCTAATTGTTCAAGTTTAAAGGAAATCGCGGAAGGACATGCAGTATTAGTAGATCCAAGGTCTATAAAAAGTCTTACAAAGGGGATCGAGTACACTCTTGAAAATGCAGAAAAGCTGCAAGAAAAAGCAGAACGCTCCATCGAATATGCAAAAAGTTTTAACTGGAAAAGAACTTCTGCCTTAGTTTATGATGCGATTAAAGAAAATTACAAGGAAAATAAAAGTGAATTAAAGATAAAGACATTTCAGATTACGGAAGAATTGCTGCATAATATATCCACATTATACGGAGAAAAGGGACTGGAATTTAAAGCAGAAGATATGAATAAAATTGCTTTGGAGTTATTAAAAATTGTGCAAAATAGACCCAATAGAGTATGGAGTGGCAAATATCGGATTTTATTTGATTTAACAGTGGTACATGAATGGTTAAAGGCCGGATATGTAACTGGAATAGGAAGAGTGTCGAGTGAACTTTATAAGGCTTTATCTGAAATAACAGATACAGTACCAATTATTATCAGCACAAAAGGGAAAACACCTATTTATAGCAGGATTTCCATGAAAACCTATGAAGTTGAAGAAGAAAATTTGGAACTAGCGGCAGGAGATATTTATTTTATGCCAGAATTACAGCTTAGAGGCATTCAAGTGAAAAAAGATCATCCTTTTGCAAAGGAATTACAGAAAAAAGGAATAAAATGTTATGCAGTTATACATGATATTTTACCTATTCGTTTTCCACAATATTTTGAAGCGAAAACAGGAGCAGAATTTGATTCTTATGTTAGGGAGCTAGTAACAAATTATCATGGAATATTTGGGGTGTCTAAAACCGTCAGTGAAGATGTAGCAGCTTATTGCCGAGAAAAAGATATTTTCAATTCCCAAAATGAGGTGAAATTAGGATATTTTCATCACGGAAAGAATAGCTTTGAGGAAACTGCAATAGGAAAAAGTTCTTATACATTAAAGAAATTTATTGAAGATAAAGAGTATGTATTTTTGATGGTGGGAACAATCGAGCCAAGAAAAGGCCATGAAAATATTTTGAAAGTATTTGAACAAAGATGGAAAAAGGGGAGTAATGATAATCTGTGTATAATTGGAAGACAAGGATGGAATATGGAGCAGTTTGTGCAAAAAGTAAAAACACATCCGCAATTAGGAGATAAACTTATCTTTTTGGAAGGTGCATCGGATCAAGAGGTTGCTTATGCTTATAAACATTGCAGTGGATTGATCCAAGCAGCGGCGGGAGAAGGTTTTGGGCTTCCACTTATTGAAGCAGGTAATTATAATTTACCAATTCTTTGTTCTGATATTCCAGTTTTTCATGAGGTGGCAGGAGAAAATGCCTTATATTTTAATCGTGATGATTTACAAAGTATAGAAATGTGTATAGAAGATTTTAAAAAGCGAAAACATGAAGGGGTACTTCCACAGTCCGCCAATATACGGTTACTGGATTGGTCGGATACGGCACAACGTATTTATGACATGGTGGTGGAAGGAACTGATTGGAATGAAGTGATAAAGACAAATGGAGAAATTATCTCATATGATAGTTAAGGAGAAAGAGATGAAAAGAGTATTATTTGTACATCCAAATAATTTTCTAAAAGGTGGACAAGGGGAGAATGTAAGAGTATTGGAATTGTTACATCTCTTTAAAGAGATAGGGTATGAGGTGGATTTATTTTCGTTTGAAAATTTCACACCAGATTCTACATTTTTAGATTTTGCAGATGATAATAGCGATAATAAAATAAGAGAGCTTTATTTATATGATTATGCTAACAATCAGATGGGATATAAAAGAATACAATCATTTTATACGCGATTAAAGAACAAGCTAAAACGAATGGTTAAAAGTAAAGTTAAAGGTGAATATTTACAAAACTGGGTGCGCCCAGGAATGAAACAGCTTTTTGAACAAGTGATAAAGAGCGGTGAATATGATGTTGTGGCAATTTTCTATACTTATTTATCGGAGTTACTCGTAAATTTACCGTTTACGGGGAAAAAAGTTTATTTCATGGAAGACAGTATGTTTATACAGCAATATTCATGGGATAAAGGGCGTATTCCCAATATGACTTTGGGAAAGCTAATGGATGAGGAGATAGAAAGGTTAAAAGAATTTGATGAATACTTTTGCATCTCTTATGATGAGAAAATTATATATGAAAAAATAACAAATCAAAAAATGTATTTTTTACCACATTTACTTCCAGAGGGAAACAAAAGAGTGGAGACTCCCGTGGCGAAAAGAAAATGGGATGTATTTTTTATTGGTTTCAATAATCCTTATAATGTGGAAGGACTGAAGTGGTTTATAGAAGAAGTATATCCTTATTTGGATAAAAAATTAAATATTTTATTGGTAGGATCAGCAACAGATTGTATAAAAAAAGAGTATGATAATGTAACAATAATTAGATATATACCTAATTTAGAAGAAGTATATAGCGATGTTAAGGTGGCCATTTGTCCGATGTTTAATGGAACAGGAATGAAGATAAAGGTAGTGGAATCAATGGCAAAAGGAATACCGATAGTTTGTAATGAAAGAGGAGTGGACGGTTTTCCAGATAAGATGATGACAGGTTGTTTGGTAACGCAAAATCCTGAGGAGTTTGCGAGTTATATTAATCAATTAAATCAAGATACGGAATTTTATGCCAAAAGGGTGAAAAAGATGAACGATTATTACATGTCCATTTTTGATAGGGAACACTATAAAAAATTACTGGAAAGTGTATTAGGGTAAATTTTCAATTAAAATAAAGAGTGTGAGAGGAATACTAAATGCTAAAGAAAAACATGAGAAATTTGGTACCTGGTGAAAAAATGCAGGAGAGAAGTCTGCATGTGCTGTGTATTATGTGTATACTAATTATTACATTCATAAATTTAACAAATAAAAACCTAATATATGTAGTGCCGGATGAATATGGTTATTGGGCTACAGCGGCACATTTTGCGGGGTTTGATTGGTCAGATTTATTGAAACACGCATCGTATTATTCATATGGATATTCATTTTTAATAGCACCATTGTTTTGGATATTTAATAATTCTGAATATATGTATAAAGGGGCTATTGTTTTAAATGGTGTATTATTGTGCGGTAGCTACTTATTGACTTATTTTTCAGCTAAAAAGATCGCAGCTAAAATGGATAAAAGATTGTTAGTTGTTTTCAGCTTGGCAGTTACTTTATATAGCAATAATATTTTGCAATTACAACTTGGATGGGGTGAATGTTTATTATATTTTCTATTTTGGTGTACAGTATATCTTACTATACAAATAATAGAGAAGCCATTGATATCAAAGGTAGTTGTTTTTGGTATTATCTTGGTATATATGTTTATGGTTCATCAACGTACACTTGGAATATTAATGTCAGGTGCTATTTTAATGACTATTTTAAAGTTGTTGAAATTAATTAATTGGAAGCAATATCTTGCATTTTTAGCCACTATTATAATTGCATATGTTATTCATTTATTGATTAAAGAGAATTTGCAGAATACATTATGGAGTAAAAGCCTTTATTTGGATGGAAATGATTTTGGAGGACAGGGAACAAGATTAATATCAATTATTACTGATTTTAGTCAGTTTAAACTGTTTGTTAAAGGATTGTTAGGGAAAATACATTATTTAGTGGTTAGTTCTTTCTTTCTTTTGGTTTGGGGAGGATACTATTGTTTGGTTAATATAAGCAAAGCAATTATAACTAAAGTTAAGCTACAGGAGAAAAATGCTCAAGATACTATGAAGACATTGTTATCAGTCTTTCTCCTATTATCATTAGTTTCTACCGTTTTAATTGCTAGTATATCACTGGTGGATGGTAGTAGAGTAGATCATTTATTTTATGGTCGTTATAATGAAATGTTAATAGGTCCATTTATTTTACTGGGATTTATTGCTTTGAATCAATTAAAGCATTTAGTGAAAATACAATTACTTTTTACAGCATTAAGCATTCTATTAGGAGTATATTTGGCTTATGTAGTGAAAGACCCTAGATATTATTCATTTAATGAAATTTGTGCGACTGGAATTTATTGGGCTTTTGAAAAATTTGGGAAAAGCAAAGAATTTATATACGCGACTACAGCATTAGCAATCACTATTGCTTCAACATATATATTTTGGATTAAACGAAAGAAAAATAAGATAGTATTACAAGTGATTGTCTTAATAGTGGTTATAGGTGTTTGGTATAGTACATCAGTGAGTGCCTCTAAGGTATTTTTGAATAGCTATGGTAATTGGCAGCGAATAGTTGGAGCAACAAAAGCGCTAAATCTGGAAGAAGAGAGTGACATCTATTTTGTTTCATTAACAGGTGATAGAAATAATCTAGCTGAATGGATAGATTTTAGAATACAATTTGTTTTTCCCAAAGAAAGTATAATACATCTAAATTATGATAGATTGGGAGATATCAAACTCGAAAAAACCACTTATTTTATTGTAGCTACCACTTTAGAAGCTTTAGTAGAAACAGAATTGTATCAAAATTTTGAATTAATAGGAGAGCAGAATGGTATTTTCTGTTTAAAATATCAGAAATAAAGTGATGAAAATGGAAGGAATGAAAATTATGAAGATAGCAGTAGCAGGAACTGGCTATGTAGGCCTTGTAACAGGAGTATGCTTAGCGACGCTTGGTCATCAAATTACTTGTGTAGATGTAGAAGAAACAAAAGTGGAGATGATGAGAAAAGGAATCGCACCAATTTATGAACAAGAATTAGAAGAGTTAATGCGAAAGTATAAGGAAAACATCATTTTCACGACAGATTATAAAGCTGCTTACGAAGATGCAGAGGTTATCTTTATTGGTGTGGGAACACCAGAAAAGAAAGAGGGTTCTGCGAATCTAAAGTATGTTTTTCAAGTGGCTAAAGAAATTGCGACCAGTGTAAAAAGAGATTGTTTAGTTGCCGTCAAGTCAACAGTGCCGATTGGAACGAATGACAAAGTAGAAAGTTTGATGAACGGTTTAAAAGACTCTAAGGTGAGGATAGAAGTGGCTTCAAATCCAGAGTTTTTAGCGCAAGGCACTGCGGTTCACGACACATTACATGCCGCTAGAATTATTTTAGGCGTGGAAAGTGATTATGCAAGAGAAACCTTGCAAAAAGTATATGATGGATTTGGGCAACCATACGTGATTACCAATCGTAGAAGTGCCGAGATGATAAAATATGCTTCGAATGATTTCTTAGCACTTAAAATTTCATACATCAATGAAATTGCCAACTTATGTGAAGTAGTAGGAGCGAATGTAGATGATATCGCCCAAGGTATGGGGATGGATTCACGTATCGGAGATAAGTTTTTAAATGCCGGAATTGGATATGGTGGTTCTTGTTTTCCAAAGGATACCAAAGCCTTACACTGGGTGTCCAATTACTATGACAAAGAGATGAAGACGATTAAAGCAGCCATAGAAGTGAATGATTCACAAAAACTCAGATTAATAAAAAAAGTGGATCAATACTATGAAACATTAGAGGGACTTAATGTGGCGGTTTTAGGATTAGCGTATAAGCCCGGAACAGATGATTTAAGAGAAGCACCATCTCTAATCAATATTTCAATTTTATTAGAAGAGGGTGCGAATATCAAAGCATGGGATCCTGTTGCCGTAAATAATTATAAGAAGATATATCCGGATGAAATTGTGTATTGTGATAAAATAGAAGAAGTATTAAAAGATGCAGATGTATGTTTTATTTTTACAGAATGGGAAGAAGTAAAACAAATGACGGCATCAGACTTTAAGAAATTAATGAAAAATCCGATTATATTAGACGGAAGAAATTGTTTTGAATTGGAAGAATTTAAAGGTCAAGGAATTATATACAATTCAATCGGACGTCCAAGTGTGAGTTGAAAACCCAAAAAATAAAATACGATAGAAGAGGAGCTACACATGAAATTAATAATACAAATCCCCTGCTTAAATGAAGCGGAGACATTGGAAATAGCACTGAACGATTTGCCTAAAAAAATAGAGGGCATAGATGTTATAGAATACTTGATTATTAATGATGGTAGTAAAGATAATACCGCAGAGGTGGCAAAAAACTGGGGCGTTCACTATATTGTGAATTTCAAAAATAACAAAGGTTTAGCCAAAGGTTTTATGGCTGGTTTAGATGCCAGCATAAAAAATGGTGCTGATATTATTGTCAATACAGATGCTGACAATCAATATGTAGGAGAGGATATTGAAAAATTAGTGCGCCCTATTTTAAATGGGACTGCTGATATTGTTATCGGTGAAAGACCGATTTCAGAAATAGAACACTTTTCGCCGATTAAGAAAATGTTACAAAAATTTGGTAGCTGGGTAGTTAGAAAAGTATCCAAAACTAATATTCCAGATGCTCCGAGCGGATTTAGAGCATATAGTCGTGAGGCAGCTATGAGAATGAATGTTATAAATGAATATACTTATACAATGGAGACCATTGTACAAGCGGGCAGAAATAAAATGGCTTTGGCATCGGTAGAAATTAGAACCAATCCAGAACTTAGAGAATCACGCTTATTCAATAGTATATTTGGTTATGTAAAAAAATCAATGTTGACAATAATTAGGGCATTTTTGATGTATAAGCCGCTAAAGTTTTTTACAACATTGGCGAGTATTTTGCTAGTCATTGGATTAGGTATTGGAATACGCTTTATATATTTCTTTATTCAAGGAACTGGTGACGGACATATCCAATCGTTGATTTTAGCTAGTATGATGATTATTATTGGTGTGATGACGGCGATAGTGGGTTTGCAAGCGGATATCATTGCGGCGAACAGAAAATTATTGGAAGACATACAGTATAGAACGAAAAATATTGAAAATAGCTTGAATGAAAAAAATAATATTTCTGAGTAAATATATTGAAAGAGAGCTTGAAAATGGAAAAAAAGAAAAAGATGGTATTGATTGGACCAGTGTATCCGTATAAGGGAGGAATTGCTCATCATACCAGCCTGATGTATCAAGAGATGAGTAAGCGATTTGATGTGGAGTTAATATCATACAAAGTGCAATATCCCAAAATATTATTTCGTAAAGAACAAAAAGACTATAGTAATGATATTTTTAAAGTTGAAAATGCGAAATATTGGATCCGAACTGCGAATATTTTCAGTTGTATAGCGAGTGCAATGAAAATCAAGAAATTAAACCCTGAGTTAGTTATCTTTCAATGGTGGCATCCATATTTTGCACCATGCTATTGGCTTATGACGAAGTTTCTAGGTAAGACTAAAACATTGTTTCTCTGTCATAATATTTTTCCGCATGAAAGATTTCCTTTTGATAAACAGCTCACTAAGATGGTGTTAAAACGAGGCGATAGTTATGTGGTTCATTCCAAGTTAGATGAAGAAGATTTGAAAGAAGTGAAGCCAAATGCGTTATATAAACGAACAGTATTGCCAACTTTTAATGCCTTTAACATTAATCATTTACATAAGAATGAGGCAAGAAAATTATTAAATATAGATACGCAAAAGAATGTTATGTTGTTTTTTGGATTTGTAAGAGAATATAAAGGTCTAAAACATTTGCTTAAGGCCTTGCCACAGATAAAAGCAGAGTTAGAGGATGTATTATTATTGGTTGTCGGCGATTTTGGTGCGGATAAAGATGAATATATGAATCTTATAGCAGAATTAAAGATAGAATCAGAGATAAGGATAGTTGACGGATATGTTCCAGATATAGAGGTAGAAAAGTATTTTGCGTCTAGCAATGTGGTGATATTACCTTATGAATCAGCCACTCAAAGCGGTATTGTGCAGATTGCATATAATTTTCAAAAGCCGGTAATATCAACGGCCGTGGGGGGCTTATCGGAAGTTGTAGAAGATAATAAAACGGGTTTTCTAATTCCGCCTAAAAATTATACAGCACTGGCAGAAGCAATTATTAAGTTTTTTAAAGAGAAGAAAGAGCAAGAATTTTCGGACGGAATCAAAGCGGAGGAATATAAATATTCATGGGAACATCTAGTAGAAATAATAGAGTCATTAAACAAATAAAAGTTTTAGGATATAGGAGCAAAATGAATGAATAAAAGAAAAAAGATAGAAAAAGGATTGGTCATAGTATTTTACATATTAGTGATGGCATATATCATTTACTATATTATAAATCTTGATTTTTCGGCAATGAAAAATATTAGTGTAAATTGGTGTTTGCTGATAATTTCAGCAGTTGTTAGAATGGGGTCTTTACTGGCATTGCCTTTGTCGTGGAAAATCTTATTAAAGAGATATGTAGACAAAGATCTCCGAACCAGCAAACTATATGAGATTTATGCAAAATCATGGTTAGGTAGATATATACCTGGAAAAGTAGCTTGGATTGGCGGAAAGATTTATTTTGCCGTACAAGAGAAAATAGATTCAAATGTAGCGATTATTACATCTTTTTTAGATTCAGTATTACAAATTTTTAGCTGTATGTTAATTGGTGTTGTATTTTTTGCAGTTACAGACACCACTCAGGTGAGTCGAAATACTGTTATTGTAGTGTATATACTGACCGCTCTGATGATAATTTGTTTGCTTCCTAAAGTGTTCAACTGGCTCACTTCTTTGGCATATAAGATATTAAAGAGAGAAAAACTAGAAGAAAAATATTATATGAATGGCAAGACCTTGCTCCCTGGAATCAGTGTAGTGCTTATCGCAAAGTTAGTAGCAGGAATTAGCACTAGCCTTGTAATCCTATCCGTTTATCCAGAACTTTCTTTTCAAAGTGCTATTTTTGCAATAGGTGCATCTTCAGTAGCGACAGCAGTGGGCATGGCGGCATTATTTGCACCAGCTGGTATAGGGGTTAAAGAGAGTTTGCAATTAGTTCTTTTTGCAATTATTATACCGAAAGAATTTGGAGTAATTACAGTGGCATTGGTGAGTGTTCAGTCAGTGATTATTGATCTGTTATTTTATGCGGTATCAAAAGCAATCTTTAAATTTGAAAGCCCTACAAAAAATAAAAAAATAAAAGAAGAATAAAAAGTGAAAAGAAAAAATGTTGGGAATACTATAATTATGATATAGTATCACCAACATTTTCTTGTTATCATTTATAATACATTACGCCAATAATTCAAGGTTTGCTCAATCGTCTCATTTAATGAAAAAGAGCGTTGCCAACTGGTTATACTTGTTATTTTTGAATATCCGCCTCAATAATAGGCACATCCACAGGACGTAGTTTATTAGGGTTTACTTCCACTTCAATTTCTTTATTTGAAAAAGATAAAATCAAATCTAAGATTGCGCGAATTTCAATCGCTTCCCCACTTCCCACATTATACATCTCACCTTTAATACCTTTTTTCATTAAAAGACCATAAGCATTTACGACATCCCGTACATCCGTAAAATCCCTTTTGGCACTCAAATTACCAACAGAAATAATTGCTTCATTCAGCCCTTTTTCAATTTCAGCAACCTGCTTACAAAAATCTGAGATAACAAAAAGAGGGGCTTGCTTAGGGCCAATGTGATTAAAAGCCCGCACCATCATAATATCCATATTATAAGCAGAAGAATAAATATTTCCAATCATATTCTGGCATACCTTTGTCGCAGCATAAATATTGCCAGGACGAGTATTATTATCCTCCCGAATAGGAATCTCGTGAGGTTGTACATGACCATATTCCTCTCCGGAGCCAATGAGTAAAATTCTAGGAGATAACCCTGTGTCTCTGATTGCATCGAGGACATTAATCGTTCCCTTTAATATTAATATCCACTGTTAAAGCTGGATTTTGCCACGAAAGTGCAACAGAGCTTTGAGCAGCTAAATGAAATATATAATCTGGTTTCACGATATTTAACAGTGAAACAATACTATCCTTATCCAAGATATCTAAATCGAAAGCACGAATGCTGTCATCTACGGTATCAATCGTTTCATGAGGTAATTTAGTAACCGCAATATCCCAATCATAGGAAGTTTTCAAATGTTCGATAAGATAACCGCCAACAAAGCCGGCACCACCAATAATCAATGTTTTCATAAAATATCCTCTATATGTTTTGAGTTTTAATTTCTTTTTCTACCAGCGCCAAGTCATTTTTAACCATTCTTTCTACTAATTCAGAAAAAGGAATTTCACGAATCCATCCAAGGGCATTATCCGCTTTTGCAGGGTCTCCAATTAAGATATCAACCTCAGCGGGACGGAAAAAGACAGGATTAATCTTTACAACAACTTTACCAGTTGCTTTATCAGTACCAATCTCATCAACATCACTGCCGGACCATTCGATTTCCATATCAACATGTTTAAAAGCGATTTCAACAAATTCTCTAACTGTTCTAGTTTCATTTGTTGCGATTACATAATCATCAGCCACATCTTGTTGTAACATCAGCCACATCGCCTGTACATAATCCTTAGAATGTCCCCAGTCACGTTTGGAATCCATATTGCCGAGTTCCAAGTGACTTTGTACACCGAGTTTAATGCGCGCAACGGCATCCGTGATTTTTCTAGTAACAAACTCTTTCCCGCGACGTTCGCTTTCATGATTGAATAAGATACCGCTACACGCATATAAATCATAGCTTTCACGATAATTTTTTGTAATCCAATGTCCATAAAGTTTAGCCACCCCATAAGGACTTCTAGGGTAAAATGGAGTCTCCTCTGTTTGGGGAATTGCCTGTACTAAACCAAACATTTCAGAAGTGGAAGCCTGATAAAAACGAGCGGTAGGTTTTACTGTACGAATTGCCTCAAGCATATTTGTAACCCCGATAGCATCAATATCAGCAGTAGCAATCGGCTGCTCCCAGCTTGTCCCAACAAAGGATTGGGCAGCGAGATTGTACACCTCATCTGCTTGTGAAATCTTCATCGCATTTACTAAAGAGATAATATCTGTCATATCCGCATAGATAAAATGAAGTTTATCCTTAATATGCTCAACATTGCCATAATCAACAACACTTTTTCGGCGAACAATACCATATACATTATATCCTTTTTCTAATAATAATTCCGCAAGATAAGACCCGTCTTGTCCGGTAATTCCTGTAATTAACGCATTTTTCATTTTCTTTTCTCCTATTTTAATAATATTTATATTTTTAGATATATTCATTTCTATTGCAAATTTTTAGATTTTCAAGAACCTTTTTAATATCTGCAGTACTTTGCTTATCACAGATTAAAATGGCATCTTCGGTATCAACAATAACTAAATTCTTCAATCCAACAGCAGCAATCAATTTTTTACTGCCCTCAATAATACAATCTTTACTATCAATCGTAACAATATTGCCATTTACAATATTGCCGAATTCATTTGTTCTTTGGATTCGTTCAATAGCTAACCATGAGCCGACATCATCCCAACCAAAGGTACCCGGTAAAATATAGATGTGTTTTGCTTTTTCCATAACGCCATAATCAATCGAAACAGATGTAAACTCAGTAAATTCTTTTACTAATACATCCTCTTCTTTAGCAGTGCCAATTACCTGTCCAATCTTCATCAGACCGGTGTACATATCAGGCAAAAACTCTTGAATATTCTTAAGAATACTGGAAATTTTCCAAACAAACATTCCGCTGTTCCAAAGGTATTCCTCACTTGCTAAATATTCTTTGGCTAATTCAGCGTCCGGTTTTTCAACAAATTTTTCCACCTCATAGGCTTGGCCAGCGGGGGAACCAGTATTAAATTTTATATACCCATATCCAGTTTCAGGATAGTCAGGAGTAATTCCTATCGTAACTAGATTTTCATCTTGTTCGGCAATCATAGAAGCAGAAGTCAATGTATTGATGAACATGCTATTATACTTAATCAAGTGATCGGAAGCAAGAACCATCATAATCGCATCATCATATTTTCGAGAAATATGAATTGCTCCCAGCCCGATACAAGGTGCAGTGTTTTTTCCGACAGGCTCGCATAAAATATTAGCTTCTGGAATGCCGGGCAACTGCTCTAGGACTAAATCCTTATAATCCTTATTGGTGGCGATGTATATATCTTCTAAAGCAACTAAGGGTAAAATACGTTCAACAGTTAATTGAATCATCGTTTTACCATCATTTGTTAATGATAAAAATTGCTTGGGAAGTGATTTGCGACTCTTCGGCCAAAAACGTTCTCCACGTCCGCCAGCCATAATTAATGCCGTCTTTTGCATAACAATATTCTCCTCCTTGGAATGTTATTTCATTAGATTTCTCTATAAGCTATGATACCGTAAATTGGCAGAAAAAACAAGTTTATAGTTTATATCATTTGCATTTTGTGGTAAAATCATAGATAACATTAGATATTAAGAAAGGAAATAGAATATATGAATAAATACATGGAGTGGTGTGATTCAGATTACTTTGATGAAGACACTAAAAAAGAACTGGATAGAATAAAAGATAATGAGGCTGAGATTCAAGACCGCTTTTATAAGGATTTAGATTTTGGAACGGGCGGCCTGCGAGGAGTCATTGGTGTAGGAACAAATAGAATGAACATTTATACTGTTAGAAAAGCGACACAAGGGCTGGCAAATTGTATTTTAGCAGAGAACAAAGCGGATAAAGGTGTTGTGATTGCCTATGATTCCAGAAATATGTCTCCGGAATTTGCTGATGAAGCGGCATTATGTTTGAGTGCAAATGGGATAAAGACATATGTTTTTGAAACCCTGCGTCCGACTCCAGAGTTATCTTTTGCGGTTAGAGAGCTAAAATGTGTGGCGGGAATTGTAGTTACTGCCAGCCATAATCCGCCGGAATATAACGGTTATAAAGTGTATTGGGAAGATGGGGCACAGATTACATATCCAAAGGATAAAGAGATAATCAACGAAGTGAATAAAGTTACTGATTACAATATGGTGAAAACTATGAGCAAGGAAGAGGCAGCTAATAAAGGCTTATATAATGTGATTGGAAAAGAAATTGATGATAAATATATCGCGGCATTGAAAGGTCACATTATTCAGCCGGAGTTGATACAAAAAACAGCAAAAGATATCAAAATAGTATACACCCCACTTCATGGAGCAGGTAATGTTCCGGTCAAAAGGATCCTTGAAGAGTTAGGGTTTGAACAGCTTTATGTGGTGTCAGAACAAGAAAAACCAGATGGGAACTTTCCAACAGTATCATATCCCAATCCAGAGGATGCTAATGCCTTTGCTCTAGCCCTCGTATTAGCAAAAGAGGTGGATGCCGATATTATTCTGGCGACGGATCCGGATGCTGACCGTTTAGGTGTATACGCGAAAGATGCTAAAACTGGTGAATATATCAGCTTTACGGGCAATATGTCCGGTATGCTCATTGCCGAATACATTCTGTCAATGAAAAAAGAGATGGGTGTTTTGCCTGAAAATGGTGAGGCTTATCAAGTGAAATTAATTGAAGTCTTAACAGGGTTCAAATATATTGGTGAACAAATTAAATTATTTGAAGAAAATCAGACACATGAGTATGTGTTTGGTTTAGAGGAAAGCTATGGGTGTCTGATTGGCACATATGCGAGAGATAAAGATGCAGTTTCAGCCGTGATGGCACTTTGCGAAGTAGCAGCTTATTGTAAGAGTAAGAATGAAACGCTGTGGGATATGATGATATCCATGTATGAGAAATATGGCTATTACCGCGAGGGGCTTCATTCTATTACTTTAAAAGGTATGGACGGAATCGCTCAAATGACAAAAATCATCAATGATTTGCGGGAAAATCCACCAAAGAAACTTGGCAAACTAGAGGTTCTAAAAATGGCAGATTATCAGAATAGCACTTTGCGTGATATGAAGAGTGATGTTCTTAGCGATATTGCCCTACCAGTGTCCAATGTCTTATATTTTGAACTTAGTAATAATTCTTGGTGTTGTGCCAGACCATCGGGTACAGAGCCTAAGATTAAGTTCTATATGGGAGTAAAAGGTGAAAATTTGGCGGATGCAGATGAGAAACTGCAAGAGCTGACGAAAGAAGTACTGACAATAGTGGGAGTCTAAAATACGATATATACTTAAATAAATAATAACAGGGAAAAGATGGAGATCACAATCATCTTTTCCCTGTTATTATTTATTGAGAAGCTTTCCTTTTTTCTCGATACCAATATGAATATACTTGTTTGTATCCCAAGCTAGTGTACAAATTTATTGCCCTTTGATTGGTTTGTGTAACCTGTAAATAAGCTGTATGAGCGCCGATGCGTTGTGCCTCTGATAACAATGAGGTGCATATTTCACGACCATAACCGTTGCCGAATTTTGCCTCATCAACAACGATATTTAAGAGTGCCATATATCCGCGTTCAATGACGGCCGAGCCACAAGCAACAGATACACCATCTCTAATAATTCGCCCGCAAATCATGGTATTTTTTACAGATTTGAGTATCTGCTTGGCGGTGGTCATTTTGACACTGTCAGTATAATGATTGAACATAAAATAGGCATTCAACCACTCCTCATCAGCATATGGGGTGAAAACACATTCACTAGGTGTGAACTTATGGTTTCGCATATCCATATCCATAACCCATGTAGGTGTAACAATCGTATATGCTCGTTCTTCAAGAACTTTGTCAATGTTAGGATCTGAGCCATCTGTCAATTTATATACAGTAGATAATCCTTGGGCGAAATAATGCTTTTCGCATTCGTCTATTTTCTCTTGCAAATCAAGGGTAGATGAGTGGAGCGGATTTATTGAATTAGCTCTGTTGGTATATCCATTGGCAAATCGCAATATCCAGCCATCATAAAATTCGGTTGTTAGTGAGGGATGAGAATTAAGGGACAATTCCTCATATAGTTGTATTTTATTCATCACAGCACATCTCTTTTATTGGATTTAAACAAAAAATTCAAATAATGTTTTTTGACGCCATTATAGATATAAGAACACCAAAATAAAGAGGAATACAAATGGTTATATCCCATATAACGATATACCTTATAAGTCATACGAATAGAACGCCATTTATTGCCCGACTTACTTTTGGGCAACATTCTATATTTTAAATAAGGCTCGTTGATACCGCAGGCCTTGCCATATTTTTTCAGAATACAGAGCCAAGTGTAATAATCTTCATGACTATCCTCCATCGCCATCGGAAATTCATCAGCGACCTCTTTTTTTAGCAGCACAGAAGAGCAATTTATGATATTATGCCTTAATAATTTAGCGTAAGTAATGGTATTAGAAACAGTGATGATTTTGCCGGTTTTCGCTCCGGTGGCAGTGCATAATTCACGAGCGGTAGAACAAAGGACAGCATCTTCTTTTTGCATTAAGTCAAGCTGCGCCTGTAGCTTTTGTCCCTCCCACCAATCATCAGCATCAAGAAAGGCAATATATTGCCCTTGTGCATAAGCAACACCCTTATTGCGAGTTTCTACAACACCTAAGTTTACTGGGTTCTTAAGATATATAATCTTAGGGTTGGTTAAATACTTTTCCATAACTTCATCTAAATTATCAGGTGATTGGTCATTGATAATAATGATTTCCAAAGAAACCTCTTGCGCTAGGGCAGAGAGGATAGCTTGTTCTATATATTGACTGCAGTTATATGCTGGAATAACAACAGAAATGATTGGTTTATGTGGAAAATTAGTCATAATATACATATCCTTAACGTATTGTTTTCTCTTAGTTTAGCAAAGGAAAGTGCCTTTGTCAAACGAATAAAATCAAGGTTGAACTATGGCAGGTCAAATGATATAATGTAAATATTATATAAAAAAAAGGAAATGCTTGGAGGAAGTGAAATGAAGACATATTTAGTAACAGGAGGAGCAGGCTTTATAGGCTCAAACTACATTCACTATATGTTTAGAAAATACAATAATCAGATTCGCATCATCAATGTAGATTGTCTTACTTATGCGGGTAATTTAGAGAATCTGAAAGGAATAGATGAAAGAGAGAACTACAATTTTATAAAAGCAGATATTTGTGAAAAAGAAGTGATAGAAAAGGTATTTGCGGAGAATGATATTGATAGGGTGGTACATTTTGCTGCAGAGAGTCATGTGGATAGAAGTATAAAAGACCCTGCCGCATTTGTCAGAACAAATGTCATGGGAACTTTTGTGATGCTTGAGGCAGCGAAAAATGCTTGGGAGAAAGAAGATGGCTCCTTTATCGAGGACAAAAAATTTCTCCATGTTTCAACCGACGAGGTATATGGTTCATTAGAAGAGGACAACACATATTTTTATGAGACAACCCCTTATGATCCGCACAGTCCATATTCGGCGAGTAAGGCGTCCTCTGACATGTTGGTAAAGGCTTATATAGACACCTATAAGTTTCCAGCGAACATAACAAATTGCAGCAATAACTATGGGGCATATCAATTTCCTGAGAAGTTAATTCCATTGATTATTAATAATGCCTTACAAGGTAAGAAATTACCGGTATATGGGGATGGGAAAAATGTCAGAGATTGGCTTTATGTGGATGACCATGCAAAAGCGATTGATATGGTGCAAGAATTAGGTCGCATTGGGGAAACATATAATATTGGTGGTCATAATGAGAAACAGAATATTGAGATTATTCATATTATTATAGAAACATTACAGGACATGCTTTCGGCAGAGGATCCAAGACGGGCATTGGTGACAACAGATTTAATCACCTATGTAGAGGATAGAAAAGGGCATGACAGGCGTTATGCGATTGCGCCGGATAAAATCAAGAACGAAGTCGGCTGGTATCCGGAGACGATGTTTAAAGAGGGAATTAGGAAAACCATCAAATGGTTTTTTGAAAATGAACAGTGGATGCACAATGTAACAAGTGGTGATTATCAAAACTATTACAAAGAAATGTATAAATAGCTTACAGCAGTATTTCGCTTTTTTGCAAAGGGTAAATACTGCTAGTTTGTGTTTAATTAAAGGAGGCTTTTTATGAAAGGGATTATATTAGCAGGCGGTTCAGGAACCAGATTATATCCGTTAACAAAAGCGATATCAAAGCAAATAATGCCAGTTTACGATAAACCGATGATTTATTATCCGCTATCCATTTTAATGTTAGCAGGAATTAGAGAAATATTAATCATTTCGACCCCAAGAGATTTGCCGGTCTTTAAAGATTTATTTGGATCGGGGGAACAATTAGGACTGACCTTATCATATGCCGTGCAAGAAGAACCAAGAGGGCTTGCGGATGCTTTTATTGTTGGTGAAAAATTTATCGCAGATGATAGTGTGGCACTGATACTGGGGGATAATGTTTTTTATGGCCAGAGCTTTTCAAGGATACTAAAAGACGTGGCGGAAAGAGAGAGCGGAGCGACCATTTTTGGATACTATGTACGGGATCCACGAGAATATGGTGTGGTAGATTTTGATGAAACGGGGAAAGCTCTGTCAATAGAGGAAAAACCGGAACAGCCGAAGTCCAATTATGCTGTTCCTGGTCTATATTTTTATGATAATGAGGTAGTGGAAATTGCCAAAAATATAAAACCATCAGTGCGAGGTGAAATAGAAATAACCGCAGTGAATAACGAATATTTAAAGCGAGGAGAATTAAAAGTTGAAACGCTTGGAAGAGGATTTGCTTGGTTGGATACGGGAAGCCACGAAGCGTTATTAGAAGCGGCAAATTTTGTCGAAACATTTCAAAAACGACAGGGGCTATACGTTTCCTGTATTGAAGAAATTGCCTATCGAAGAGGTTTTATCAACAAAGAGCAGCTTCTGATATTAGCGGAACCATATTAAAGACAGACTATGGCAAGTATTTAAAAGAAGTAGCCGAAGGATTATAGAAAATAGGGAGAAATGAAAATGGGACAGATTACAGTTGAAACATGTGAAATAGAGGGATTGAAAGTAATAACACCAAAGATATTTGGGGATGAGAGAGGCTATTTTGTGGAGACCTATAATTATAATGATTATGAGGCAGTGGGAATAGACATGAAATTCGTACAGGATAATCAGTCTATGTCTGTAAAAGGAGTTCTGCGTGGCTTACATTTTCAGATTAATCATCCACAGGATAAACTGGTAAGAGTGGTGAGCGGCGAGGTGTATGATGTGGCAGTTGATTTGCGAAAGGGTTCACCCACTTATGGCAAGTCTTATGGTGTGACATTATCGGCTGAAAATATGAAACAGTTTTTCATTCCAAAAGGGTTTGCACATGGTTTTTTAGTGCTTTCCGAAAAAGCTGAATTTGCGTACAAATGCACGGACTTTTATCAGCCAAATGATGAGGGTGGCTTGGCGTGGAATGATCCGGCACTTGGCATAGAGTGGCCCATTTTAGCGGGAATGGAATTGAATATATCAGAAAAAGATAAAAAATGGGGACCTTTAAGCAGCTTATAGTGTCCGATGTTAAAGGAGTATTTTGATGAAAAACAAGAAAACAATATTAGTAATTATAATATTGGGTATTATTATAAATATGCTTAATATTTTTTATATACCAACAGAAAACAACATGCTTAAAAAGGTAATGTTTGGCATCGGTGTCAATGGATTGATAGTCTGCTTTATAAGATATATAGAATATTTTGCGGCATTTGGAAAAGAAGTATTTGGCAATCATAAGTTAATTAGAAGACTGGCTAAGAATGATTTCAAAACAAAATTTGCAGGTTCCTATTTGGGAATTATTTGGGCGTTTGTACAGCCGGTAGTGACCGTGCTTGTCTATTGGTTTGTTTTTGAAGTGGGATTACGTTCTGGAGAAGAGGCAGCATATCCTTTTGTATTATGGCTAGTCGCTGGCTTGGTGCCGTGGTTTTTCTTTTCAGAAGCATTGAATAGCGGAACAAATGCGTTGCTGGAATATAATTATTTAGTGAAAAAAGTAGTGTTCAAAATTGATATTATTCCGGTGGTGAAAGTGATATCAGCATTGTTTGTTCATGTTTTCTTTGTATCATTTCACCCTATTTTTATATGTATGTTATGGATATTTTCCGGATTTCTATGCATTGCAGGTGGTTTATTATAGTTTTTGTGCATTCATATTTGTATTAGGTCTTAGTTATATGACCTCAGCCGTTGTCGTATTTTTTCGGGATTTAACACCGATTATTAATATCATTTTACAAGTGGGTGTTTGGATGACACCGATTATGTGGCAGTTATCTATGGTGCCAGAAAGATTTCTTTGGGTATTCAAGTTGAATCCAATGTATTATATTGTACATGGCTATCGCAGTGCATTAATAGATAAGATATGGTTTTGGGAAAACTATTATTTGATGGGATATTTTTGGCTGGTAACATTAACGATGTTTGGCATAGGTGTGTTATTATTTAAGCGGCTTAAAGTCCATTTTGCTGATGTTTTATAGTAATGAAGCGAAGATAAAGGAAAGGTATATAGAGAATGAGTAAAGTTGCCATAGCAGTGGAAAAAGTGAGTAAAGTATATAAGCTTTATGAAAAACCGTCGGATCGCTTGAAAGAATCCTTGGGGCTGACAAAAACAAAACGTTATCGTGAGCATTTTGCATTACAGGATATTAACTTTCAGATTAACAAAGGTGAAACGATAGGTATTATCGGAACCAATGGATCCGGAAAGTCAACCATATTGAAAATTATTACGGGGGTATTGAATCCCACTGCCGGACAAGTAGAGGTTAATGGCAGAATTTCCGCTTTGCTAGAGCTAGGAGCAGGATTTAATATGGAATACACCGGAATCGAAAATATATATTTAAATGGTACGATGATAGGGTTTGAAAAAGAAGAAATTGATGAAAAGCTAGAGGCGATTTTAAGCTTTGCCGATATTGGTGATTTCGTCTATCAGCCGGTAAAAACATATTCAAGCGGTATGTTTGTACGTTTGGCTTTTGCGGTGGCGATTAACATTGAACCGGAAATCCTCATCGTAGATGAAGCCCTGTCAGTAGGAGATGTTTTCTTTCAGGCGAAATGCTATCGCAAATTTGAAGAATTTAAAAAGATGGGAAAAACAATTCTCTTTGTGAGCCATGATTTGGGCAGCATTAATAAATATTGTGATAGAGCAATTTTATTGAATAAGGGGAGTAAAATAGCAGAGGGCGAAACCAAAGAAATCATTGATATGTATAAAAAACTGCTGGTTAATCAACTAGATATAGCAGGTGAAGAACAAGGCGAACTAAGCATACAAGAGATAAATAATAAACAAGCGGTGAAAGAGTCAACCAAGTGGAAGAAGAGTCTTTCGTTAAATCCAGATATCATTGAATATGGAGAAAAACAAGCGGAAATCGTTGATTTTGCAATCGTTGATGAGTATGGTTATATCACAAACTCCATAGATAAAGAAAAGAATTTTTCGATTAAAATGAGAATAAAATTCAACCAATTAATAGAAGAGCCGATTGGTGCATTTACGATAAAAGATATAAAAGGAACAGAAGTTACAGGAACCAATACAATGTTTGAAGATGCGAATATTGGAACCAAAGAGCCAGGTGATGAAGTGCGGATAACATTCACCCAAGAAATGCTTCTCCAAGGAGGAGAGTATATGTTATCTTTAGGGTGTACAGGCTATCACCAAGGGGAGTTTACAGTATTTCATCGCCTTTATGATGTCTGTAATATCACTGTGGTGTCCAGTAAAAATACGGTAGGATACTTTGATATAAAGTCTAATGTGAAGTTAGATTAATTTATGGGGGGTTATTATGGCTAATATTAATTTAAAGTATTATAAGAACGATGATAGGTATTCAGATGGTGACATTGAAGATGTGATATTAAAAATGGCACAAGAGAATATAAAATTGAGTGATATGAAAAATGAAGATGTTAGTTATCCAATATTGTATCATCTGACAAAGGTGAGAGAAAATATACTGAATTGGTATCCCTTTAAAGGCGATGAAAAGGTGTTAGAAATTGGTGCTGGATGCGGAGCGATTACGGGATTACTTTGTCAAAAAGTGAATCAGGTAGTGGCGGTGGATCTATCCAAAAGGAGAGCACAGATTAATTATGCAAGACATCAAGAATATTCAAATTTAGAAATTTTTGTAGGCAATTTAAATGATATGGAGTTTGAACAACCTTTCGATTACATCATAGTAAACGGGGTGTTTGAATATGCCATGAGTTTTACCGCAGGCGATACCCCTTATGAAACTTTTTTAGCAGGAATGTCTCGTTTTTTAAAAGAGGATGGAAAAATCATTATTGCAATCGAGAATCGGTTGGGCTTAAAATATTTCGCAGGAGCACCAGAAGACCATACAGATGTCTTTTTTCAAGGGCTTAATCAGTATTTGGGCTGTGATTCCGTTCGGACTTTTTCAAAAACGGAGATAATCACAATCTTAGAAAAGGTAGGGTTTAAGTTTTTCAGATTTTTATTATCCATATCCCGATTATAAGTTTCCCAATGAAATTTTTACTGATGAGACTTTTTTAGAGAATGAATATGGAAAGTCGTATGCGAATTATACAAAGGATAGATACAATCTTTTCAGAGAAAACAAGATGGCAGAAACACTGGTTAATGAGGGGGTTATGTCAGTGTTTTCAAACTCTTTTTTAATCGTTACCAGCCGTAAAGAAATAAAGAAACAAAAGAAGGTTACCTATGTAAAGATAAATAATGACAGAGATGAAAGATTTAGAATTCTCACCTCGATTGTGGAGGTAGACGGTAAAAAAGAAGTGATAAAAGCACCATTAGATGCCGCGGTGATGAATCATATGCGTGATATTTTTCAAAATAGTCATGAGCGAAGTGACAAAAAAGGCAGTTATTTAAAGGGGAGAATGGAAGGTAATGCTGTTATTTTCCCGTATATCGAAACACCAAATTTGAATAAAGAAGTACTAGAGTATATAAAACAAAAGAATGCAAAGAAAATACAAGCAGTTATAAAAGAAATATACGACTTATATTTGCGAGAAAATAAACTGTCTAATGTATATCATACGGAAAGTTTCGCAAAAATATTTGGAAATAAGAAATTAGACAGGACTCTTCCTTGTATGCAGGAAGGTAATGTGGATTTGATATGTGACAATATCTATCGAATAAATGAGGGATTAGAGGCGATTGATTGCGAGTGGATTATCAAAAATGCGGTTGAAGTGCCAGTGCAGTTTATCATCTGGCGAACAATCAATGAACTTTATGCAAAATATCCAGAATTAGAAAAGGTAATCCGTAAAAGAGAATTTTATTTATCATTTGAAATAGATGAGGTTTTAGAAGATGTATTTTGGCATTGGGCGACGTACTTCTCAGAGGAATACGTGAAGAGTAACAGCTTGGCTCAGTATCGAAAAGATGAATACTTGCTGAATCAAAATAAAGTGAGCAAACTTATGGGGCAAGAAAACGAAATACATGCGAGTTTATACTATGACGATGGGAATGGATATTCGGAAGATAAAAAAATAATAAAAATAATAAAACCAGAACAAGGGAAGTTTTCAGTTACATTTGATTTGAGTGAAAAGTCAAATGTTAGGAGCGTTCGTTTTGATCCGTTAGAGGGGAGCCTATGTAGATGCTCCTTGCAGCAAACGGGCACTAAATTTGTGCCGGTAAATGCGGTAAGCAGTCAAAATAATGAAGATATATTTTTGACAGTTGATCCGATGTATGAGATGAAATTTGAAGGAAAAGCATATGATGAAATACAAATAAATGGAATAATTAATAAAATTAAAGAATCAGAAATAGAACAGGTATTAGGCATTCGCCCAAAGGGAAGAAGAACAAAGAGAAAAAGGGCGTAGTGTGAAAAATAAGGAGAGTATAGTGAATAATCAGATAGATATAGTAATTCCCGTTTACAATGGATATGAAGATGTACAGATGTGCTTAGAAAGTATAAAAAAATATACCAACTTGCAAAAACACAGAGTATTGTTGGTTAATGATAAAAGTCCGGATGAGAGAATACTGCCATTTTTAGAGAGTCAGGTAGCAGAAAATATAGTTTTAATCAACAATGAGGAAAATCTTGGTTTTTCTGGAAGCATCAATAAAGGAATAGAGTATGGCAAGAATGATGTTATTTTATTAAATTCCGATACGATTGTGACCAAGAATTGGGTTGAAAAAATTATTGCAACAGCTTATAGAGAAGAGAATATAGCGACAGTGACCCCGTTATCAAATAGTGGAACACTTTGTTCGGTACCGATTATTTGTACCGATAATGCAATGCCCTCAAATGTGACGATAGATGAATATGCCGAAATCATCGAAAAATCCAGCTTGAAACGATATTCAGTAATACCAGTTGCAGTTGGTTTTTGTATGTATATAAAAAGAAGTGTGCTTCAGGAAGTGGGGCTTTTTGATGCCGAAACTTTTGGTCGAGGATATGGTGAAGAAAATGATTTTTGTCATAGAGCACAGCAGTTAGGATATCATCATGTTATGTGTGATGATACATTTATTTATCATAAGGGGACAGCATCTTTTCCGTCCGAAGAAAGAAGGCTCTTGACGGAGGCTCACTTGGCTATCTTACAGAAGCGATATCCAGAGCAGAATAAGGCAATAGAGAAATACTGTATGCGTAATCCAGAACAAGGGATTCGTGATAATATCAACCTGTACATGTTGTCAAGAAATGGCAAAAAAAACATTTTATATTTACTACAGTCAGACTTTCGGGCTGATGCTGAAAATCATTTAGGGGGGACCCAATTCCATGTCAAAGATTTGGCATTGAATCTGAAAGATAGCTATAATGTATTTGTTATGGCAAGAGATGGAGAATATTTGAATTTAACGTTGTATACTGAACAAGATAGCATTTCATTCAAATTTTTCATTGATGTACAGCCACCTTATCATGTTTTTTATGATAAAAAATACGAAGAAATCTTTGAGGCCGTTTTAGAGGGGTATGCGATTGATTATGTTCATATACATCATACTCTAGGCCTTAGCTTGGATTTGTTTCAAGTAGCACATCGTAAAGAAATACCATTATATGTGACCATTCACGATTATTTTTATATCAATTCAAATATAAAACTGTATGAAACGCAGGAAATGAAACAAAAAAAGAAAATTGCCAGCAAATGTACTTCTAGTGAAGAAATCATAAAAAAATGGCAAAGAGAAAATTATAAAGCGTTATCCTTGTGTGATAAAGTGATTTATCCATCAAATAGAGCAAAAGAAATATTCATCAGCCACTTTAAAGGGTTAGAAGAAAAATCTGTTGTGATTGAGCATGGTCGTGATAATGCCTATGCAGTGCCGCAAGAGGATATCAAAAATATAGAAAAAACATCTAGGGTAAAGACGAATATAGACTTTTTATATACAAAATCGGAGAACAAGAACTTGGTTGTCGGGTGGTCTTACCTAGAAAATGTAGATAATAATCTGGTAAATGCTTATGTCAAAGTGGAAGATGGTGCCGGAAAAATTCGATATTATAGCGCTCAGAAAATGGATAGAGAAGATATTGCTCAACTAGGAGGCAGTGCTTGGTATTTACAAACTGGATTTCAGGTGAATGCCAATAAACTGGCATTTGCATCAGGAAAATTGAAAGTTTGGGTTGTATTGGAGTATGAAGATAAGTTTTATACATCACCAAAGTATTGGACTTATCAGAATACGGAAAAAAGATTAGTACAAAGGGATATCAATGTGGCGTTCATAGGTGCTATGGTAGAGGAAAAAGGAAGTGAAATAGTAAAAGAAGCGATAAAAAAACAAACGGAAAATATAAATTGGTTTGTCATAGGAGCCGCTTCAAAAGAACAGGATTTTAAGTTTGAACAGGATAATATGTATCATTTAGGCAGCTATAATCGAGATGAAATTTTTAATATTTTAGAAGATCTTAAAATAGATTTGGTTTGTATTTTGCCGCAATGGGCGGAAACATTTTGTTATACTTTATCTGAAGCATGGATGTGTAAAATACCAGTTATTGTGACCGATATCGGAGCAGTTGCTGATAGGGTGAAAGAAACAGGAGCTGGCTTTGTAGTGCCAGTTGATGTTTTGGCCGAGGATTTGAACAATTTAATCATACAAATAAAAGATAATCGTAATTTATTAGAGGTGACAAAAGCTAAAGTCACTGCCGATATCGTGAAAAGTGTTCCAGAAATGATTGGGGAATATAAAGAATTTTATAATAACACCAACAACAAAAAAAGAGAGATGGGTGTATTTGATTCGCAAAAAATATTCAAAGCTCATCACTTCACCAATATATGTGCATCGGCAGAGCAAAAACATTCGCCCCAATTACGTCAACAGAAACGAAATTACACTCTTTTGATGAAGAAGGGTATCCGTTATTTAAAAAAGAATGGAGTTCGTGAAACCATTAAAAGAACTGTTGCAAAGTTGACAGGAGCTGATTTCAAAGAAATTGATTATGGAACATGGCGGTTACGTTATTTGCCGAAGCAAAAGGAATTGCAAAGACAGAGAAAAACGGTATTTGCATATGCACCTAAATTTAGCATTGTGGTACCATGTAATCAAACATCAGAACACCATTTAAAAGAATTTATGACATCAATAGAACATCAAACCTATAGTAATTGGGAGGTGCTGCAAGCGGATGGCAGTGGGATTGAAAAGACAAATGAAGCGATAAAACGAGCGACAGGTGATTTCCTAGTCTTTGCCAAAGGGAGCGATTTGTTATCCGCAGCCGCTTTATTTGAGTGTGTAAAAGCATTAAATGAAAAACCGCAAACAGAGATAATTTATACCGATGAAGATAAAGTGACAATGGATAGCGGCACTTATTTTCAGCCGCATTTCAAACCAGATTTTAGCATTGATTTCTTGCGAAGCATGAACTATATTTCGCATATGCTGGTAGTGAAAAAACAGCTTGCAGATGAAATCGGTGAGTTAAATCCGGCATTTGATGGAGCCGAGGAGTATGATTTCATCTTGCGTTGTATCGAAAACAGTGAGCATATTTATCATATACCAAAAGTGTTGTATCATTCACGGGCGGATAAGGATTCCGATATGAAAGACTTAGAGCGTGAAATGTATGTTTCAGAAGCAGCAAAAAAAGCGATTGAAGCACATTATAAAAGAGTTGAGATGCAAGTAGAGGTAGTGCAAGGGGATTGTTTTGGAAAGTACAGAACAAAATATGTGATTGCGAAAGAGCCTCTCATATCCATTATTATTCCGAATAAAGATCATATAGAGGACTTAAAGAAGTGTATCGCTTCAATAGAAAGAGTGGATACCTATCAAAACTATGAATATATTATTGTAGAAAACAACAGCACCAAAGAAAGTACCTTTGCATATTACAAAGAGTTAGAAGCGACCAATAAAAAGGTGACAGTAGTATACTATAAAGATGATTTTAATTACTCCCTAATTAATAATTTTGGTGTACAGTATGCGAAAGGCGAGTATGTGCTGCTTTTAAATAATGATACCGAAATTATCAATAAAGATTGTCTCAGCGAGTTGGTCGGTTATTGTATGCGTGGGGATGTAGGTGTGGTAGGTGCTCGCCTATATTATGAAGATGATACGATACAGCATGCAGGAACGATAATTGGTTTTGGCGGTGTTGCAGGACATGCCTATGTTGGTTTTGAACGTTCACAAAATAGAGAATTTTCAAGGATTATCTGTGCTCAGAATTATAGTGCGGTAACAGCCGCTTGCTTAATGGTCAAGAAAAGTATATATGAGGCAGTAGGTGGCTTGACACCAGAATTTAAAGTCGCTTTTAATGATGTGGATTTTTGCTTGAAAGTGAGAGAATACGGCAAACTTGTTGTTTATAATCCTTATGCGGAGCTTTATCATTATGAATCAAAGTCACGCGGAATGGAAGATACGCCAGAAAAGGTGAAGCGATTTAACAATGAAATCGAATTATTTAGGGGTAAATGGGAAAAAATATTACAAGATGGCGACCCTTATTACAATTCTAATTTAACATTAGATAAAAATGATTTTTCTTTAAAATAGAGTGGAGGTATTTGTGCAAAAAATAGAATGGAAAGATTTTTTCAATAGACTATCCTTTCATAGTTTCAAAAGAGGGATAAGGTATATCAAACAAAATGGAATCGGGGAACTGATGATTAAGATTACAGAACGTTTTCCTAAAGAAGAAATAAATTATGAGGAATGGTTTGCGAAGCATAGAGCCACCGAAGAAGAATTAAAAAGGCAAACAAAAACAGCATTCACAAATACTCCTAAAATAAGCATTGTTGTTCCTGTATATAAGCCGCCAGCTAGTTTTTTATGTGAAATGATAGAATCTGTCATGGCACAATCCTATGGAAATTGGGAGTTGTGTCTTGCTGATGCTGATATCGAAACCGAGGAAGCAAAAAAAATCATTCAAACCTATCAAGAGCAAGATAAGCGAATCAAGTATGAAAAATTAGCAGAGAATGCTGGAATATCCGAGAACACAAATGAAGCATTAAAGATGGCGACCGGCGAATTTATCGGTTTGCTGGATCATGATGATTTGTTGGCACCAAACGCTTTATTTGAAGTAGTAGCCACGATTAATGAAAACCAAAATATTGATGTTTTATATACCGATGAGGATAAAGTGGGGGAAGAGGGAAAGCATTTTGAACCAAATTTTAAAAGCGATTTGAATTTGGAATTTTTAAGAGCGAATAACTATATTTGTCATTTTTTTGTAGTCAGAACGCAGATTGTTGAAGCTATCGGAGGTTTTCGACCACAGTTTAACGGTGCTCAAGATTACGATTTTATCTTTCGTTGTATTGAACAAGGAAGAGAAACATATCACATTCCTAAAATCTTATATTATTGGCGTATGCATAAAAATTCAACAGCGGAAAATCCTGATAGCAAGCTATATGCCTATGAGGCGGGGAAAAAAGCGATTGAAGCCCATTTAGCCCGAGCTAAAGTGAATGGAAGCGTTAGTCAGACAAAACATATGGGCTTTTATAAAGTAGTCTATAATCGACAAAAGGAAGCGGCAGTATCAGTTATAATAAGCAGTAAGGTATATAGTGAAAGAATTGTCAGATGTGCATTTGAATTAGTTAAGACAGTAACTTATTCAAATTATGAAATTATCTTAGATATACCAGAAAAAATAGTTTCCAAGGTCGAAGCAGATTTAGAGCGAACGAAAATAGATAGAAGTCTTGTGAAAATAAAAAGTGTCAGCGAAGCACAGGGCGAATATTTTGTTTTCTTACATCCATTTATTGAAGTGAAAACAGCAGATTTTATCGAAATATTTTTAGGCTATTGCGAGCAAAAACATATTGGTATTGTGGGTGGTAAAGTATACAATGTTTCAGATGAAATAGTAGGTGCGGGTTATATAATTGGTGGTGGTTATCCTGATATTAAAAGGTTTTTTAAAATGGATAAGAAATTTTCGGGATATATGCATAAAGCATCTTTGGCACAGCATGTAAGGGGCTTATCTTTTTATATGGCAATGATCAAAAAGACATTATTTCAAGAGTTAGGCGGTTTTGACGAGCAATTTATCACTCATTTAAGGGATATAGATTTATGCTTAAAAGCTGGACAGGCGGGTCTTGACCTTGTATACTCTCCTTATGTAGAAGCATGTGTGTTAGATGATGTAGAGGTGACAGAATTAAAAGGGAATCTGAGGCAAGAAAAGATAATACTAAAAGAAAGACATGGCTCTATTATAGAGAAAATGGATCCATATTATAACATAAATTTATCTTTAAAAAGAGCATACTCTCTGAAGGATCCTAAGGGAGGATTGAATGAATAGCATAGCAGTAGTGATACCAAATTATAATGGTCTTATTTATCTTAAAGATTGTTTGGAGGCATTACGTCAACAGACCAATAAAGATTTTACGACAATTATTGTGGACAATAACTCAAGTGATGGCAGTCTTGAATTTATTCGTGAACATTATGACGAAGTGGAAATAATAGCGTTGGCAGAAAATACAGGATTTTGTGGAGCGGTGAATAGAGGGATAGAAGCGACAAGCACTCCTTATGTAATATTGTTGAACAACGATACCGTTGTGGAAGCAGAATTTGTGGCGGAATTATATCAAGCAATGGAAAGAGAGAAAGAGGCTTTCTCAGGTCAGGCTAAAATGCTGCAATTACATCAACCAACACTGATAGATGCAGCAGGGAATTATTATAATGCGTTGGGTTGGGCATTTGCAAAAGGAAAAGATAAATCAAAGGATTTATATAATGAGGAATGCCAGATTTTTGCTTCATGTGCGGGAGCAGCGATATATAGACGAACGGTATTGGACGAAATTGGTTTGTTTGATGAAAAGCATTTTGCATATTTAGAGGACATAGATATTGGTTATCGAGCGAGAATCCGTGGATATAATAATATATATATACCAAGAGCGGTCGTCTTTCATGTGGGAAGCGGAACGACTGGTTCGCAGTATAATCAATTTAAAATAAGGTATTCTTCAAGAAATAATATATATTTAATATACAAGAATATGCCGACCTTGCAAATCATTATTAACTTTCCCTTTTTATTAATGGGTTTTATTTTAAAATGGTTATTTTTTATGAGAAAAGGAATGGGAAAAGAATACTTAGCAGGTATTAAAAATGGTATTTCTCTTTCTTGTCAAGGTGAGAAAGAAAAATTTAAGTGGAAAAATTTGAAGAATTACATTAAAATACAAGTAGAATTATTTGTGAATATATTTAGAAGATTAAAATAAATAATTTTATGAAATGAGTATTATATCTGTTAAAGCAGACAGACAGGAGCAAGGATATGATTAAGAAAAATCAGAAATATTTTAATGGAACCCATGTTTTATTAGATGCCGTCATTATTGTGATATCTTATATCTTGGCATGGTATATAAATGATAGTATACGTCTTCCCGGAATGATAGGGGAGACAGGACAGATTGGCAGAATTGCTTTTGAAACATATTTATTGACATTGATATATATTGTCCCCGTTTTTTTGATTCTTTACTACGCATTTAACTTATATTCACCAAAAAGGGTACAGGGACGCCGTCTGGAGGCGGCAAATATTATTAAGGCAAATACTGTTGGATTATTGTCGATTATGATGTATTTGTTTTTAGTATTTGAAGTGGATTTTTCCAGATTCGTTATCTTTTTCTTTTACGGAATTAATATTCTGTTGGAATTAATCATCAGAAATATTATTCGGGCGGCATTAAGGCGAGCGAGAAGTAAAGGTTTTAATGTCAAACACATACTTTTGGTGGGATATAGTCGGGCATCGGAGGAATATATTGACCGCATTAAACAAAATCCGCAATGGGGATATATGGTGAGAGGGATTTTAGATGACGAGGTGGAACGAGGAACAGAATATAAGGGTGTGAAAGTAATTGGCAGAATAGATAATTTGATGGTAATCCTACCAGAGAATCGTTTAGATGAAATTGCAATCACTTTAGGGCTTGATAAATACTCAAAACTAGAATATATTGTGGCATTATGTGAAAAGTCAGGTGTTCATACAAAATTTATACCAGATTACAATAATATTATCCCCACCAAACCCTATACAGAGGATTTGTTAGGGCTGCCAATTATTAATATCAGGCATGTACCGTTGACAAATGGTTTTAATATGTGGCTGAAGAGGGTGATGGATCTTATTGGAGTCAGTATTGCGATTGTGTTATCTTCACCGATTATGCTCTTAGCGTGTTTGCTTATAAAATTAACGTCAAAAGGGCCTCTTATTTTTACTCAAGAAAGAGTAGGACTGCATAATAAAACATTTAAAATGTATAAATTTAGATCAATGGAAGTGCAGAATTTAAACAAAGAAAAGGTAGCGTGGACGATAGAGAACGATCCGAGAATAACGCCTCTAGGGAAGTTTATGAGGCGTACAAGTATAGATGAGTTACCACAACTATTTAATATTTTGAAAGGGGATATGAGTTTGGTGGGACCAAGGCCAGAAAGACCATTTTTTGTGGAGAAATTTCGTGAGGAAGTTCCCAGATATATGGTCAAGCATCAAGTGAGACCAGGTTTGACAGGTTGGGCACAGGTAAATGGGTATAGGGGAAATACTTCCATTAAAAAAAGAATTGACCATGATTTGTATTATATTGAAAATTGGACGGTAGGATTTGATATGAAAATTATAGCGCTCACTTTTGTAAAAGGTTTTGTCAACAAAAACGCATATTAGTTAATGGGGTTAATTAATATAAAAGGGGATAAAAGTGTCAGATTGATAGAGGGGAGAATAACAATGCGAGAAGAAAGAATGAGTAATAAAAAGACAAAAGCACAAAAAAGGAGAAGAAGACGGAGGAGACTTTTCTTTTTAGAATTGGTAGTTTTGTTGATTTTGGGGGCAGGGCTTTATGTCGTGTATCAGTATAATAAAATAGAGCGAACAAATATTGATAATTCTTATAAAAATCCAGAAGTGGAACTCAGTGGCGGATATACCAATATTGCCTTTTTTGGTTTAGATTCAAGAGAGGGCGAGTTGACAGCGGGTGTTTTGAGCGATACGATTATGATTGCAAGCATTAATAATGATACAAAAGAAGTGAAGTTGGTATCTGTTTATCGTGATACTTTATTTGAGACGACAGACGCAGAATACGATGTGTATAGTACCGACTATCGAAAAGCAACAGAGGCATATTCGGTAGGAGGACCGCAAAGAGCAGTAGGGATGTTGAATAAAAATTTAGATTTGGATATCACTGAGTTTGTCTCCGTAAATTTTATGGCTTTAGCAGGGGCAGTGGATGTATTAGGTGGGCTAGATATTGAAATAACTGAAGACGAAATGGTACATTTGAATAACTATAGCATTGAAACTTCAGAGGTGACAGGTTTATCCTATACTCCTTTAGATACATACGGAATGGTGCATTTAAACGGTGTGCAAGTGACATCATATTGCCGGATTCGAGCTACCGCAGGTGGTGATTTTGAACGAACAGAAAGGCAAAGATTAGTTTTGACAGAACTGCTGAAAAAATTAAAAGAAAATCCGAGCAAAGTAAACGGTTTGATCAATACGGTGTTTAAAAATACCGCTTCAAGTCTGACATTAACCGATGCTTTAAGTATGGCTCCGAGTTTGCCATCCTATAATTTAACCGAAACAATGGGATTTCCAGCAAATAATGAAACGATGATATATGAGGAGGCAGATTGTGTTGTGCCGATAACCTTGGCAATGAATGTATCCGAATTACATTTGTTTTTATTTGGAACAGAGAATTATCAACCATCAGAGACAGTTACTACAATTAGTGATGAAATTCTCTGGTTGATAGAAGTGTATGAATAACAAGAAAAAAGAGGTGAGGCAGACAAATGCAGAGGATAATTAAAGTGGATGTTATTATTCCAACATATAGACCGGATCAAAAATTTCATCATTTATTGGAGATGTTACAAAAGCAAACATATCCGATTCATGAAATTATCATTGTCAATACGGGAGAAAGCTATTTTCCGAAAGAAGAATATGAAAAAAATTCCAATATGAAAGTATTTCATATCAGCAAAAAAGAGTTTGATCATGGAAGAACCAGAGCCTTTGCTGCTAAAAAAGCCAGTGGTGACTTTCTTCTTTACATGACACAGGATGCTGTACCAGAGGATATTTTTTTAATAGAAAATCTATTAAGAGCATTTGAAGATGAAACGGTTGGAGCATCCTATGCAAGACAGTTGCCGACAGAAGATTGCAAGTTTATTGAACGGTATACAAGAATGTTTAATTATGGTGAGGAATCAATGGTGAAATCCTTGGAAGATTTAGAGACTCTGGGGATTAAGACCTATTTTTGCTCAAATGTGTGTGCGATGTATCGAAAGAAATATTACAGGGAATTGGGCGGTTTTGTAAAGAAAACCATATTTAATGAAGACATGTTATTCGCTGGGAAATTAATAAATGCGGGATATAAGGTGGCTTATGTAGCAACAGCAAAGGTGATTCATTCACATAATTATAGCGGCATTCAGCAGTTGAAAAGGAACTTTGATTTGGGGGTTTCACAGGCTAGATACCCAGATTTATTTGAAAGTGTACCATCAGAAAGCGAAGGAAAAAAACTGGTAAAAGCAACAGCGGTTTATTTGTTAAAACAACATAAGCCTTGGCTTTTATTGGATTTAGTTATAAAAAGTGGCTTTAAATTGATTGGCTTTAAACTAGGGAAATCATATAAAGTTCTTCCCAAAAGACTTATTTTAAAATTAACGATGAATAGGGCATATTGGTATGATATCTAAATATAATATTTAAAAGACAGTATAGTTGTTATCAAATGTTAAAAATAACATTTCCGCATTTACAATAGTGGTTAATTGTGTTAAGATTACAACCGAGTAGAGAAAATAATTAAACCGCTCATACTAGGAGGAAATTAAAATGTGTGGAATAGTTGGATATGTAGGAGGAGTGCAGGCAGCACCGATTTTATTAGATGGACTATCAAAATTAGAATATAGAGGATATGATTCTGCGGGAATTGCGATTTATAATGGACAAGAAATTATAGTTCAAAAAGCAACTGGCAGATTAAAAGTATTGGATGAACTCATTCAAGGCGGAAAGTCAATGCCGGGGAAGATGGGAATAGGGCATACCAGATGGGCAACTCACGGAGCGCCAACAGATAATAATGCACATCCGCATTATAATCAAAGTGAATCAATCGTAGTGGTTCATAACGGTATTATTGAAAACTATCTAAAATTAAAAATAAGGCTGCAAGGAAAGGGTTATGAATTTGTATCTGACACCGATACAGAAGTCATCGCTCATCTTTTAGATTATTATTTTAAGGGTAATCCAATGGAGGCAATCATTAAGGCAATGCAACGCATGGAGGGGTCTTATGCACTTGGAATTATGTTTAAAGATTTTCCAGAAGAGATTTACGCAGTCAGAAAAGATAGTCCGCTTATTGTGGGTCATGGAAAAGAGGGTAATTTACTCGCATCTGATGTGCCGGCAGTTTTAAAATATACAAGAAATGTTTATTTTATTGAAAATGAAGAGATTGTAAAATTAACAGAAAAGGAAATGAAGTTTTACAACATTGACGAGGAAGAGATACAAAAAGAGTCAACAACGATTGAGTGGGATATCAGTGCCGCCGAAAAGGGCGGATATGAACACTTTATGCTAAAGGAAATGTATGAACAACCAAAAGCGGTGAACGACACATTAAGTCCCAGAATAAAAGAGGGAAATATTGAAATTGAAGAATTGAATATGACCGTTGAAGAAATAAAAGCAATCAAGAAAATATATATTATTGCATGTGGTTCGGCATATCATACAGGTATGACTGCAAAATATGTGTTTGAGAGTATGGCGAGAATACCGGTGGAAGTTGATTTGGCTTCTGAGTTCAGATATAGAAATCCTATTTTAGAACCGGATTCGCTCGTGATTATCGTTAGTCAGTCAGGTGAAACAGCGGATTCCTTGGCGGCTCTTCGAGAAGCGAAAAAACATGGGATAAAGGTATTAGGAATTGTGAATGTAGTGGGCAGTTCCATCGCTAGAGAGGCGGACAATGTAATGTATACATGGGCTGGTCCGGAAATATCAGTTGCGACAACCAAGGCCTATTCCACACAGTTAATTGCACACTATTTGTTAGCGATTAAATTTGCGGCAGTGCGCGGACAATTAGAGCCGAATCAAGTGAGTGAATTAGTGAATGATTTGATGAAGCTGCCAGAACAAATAGAGATGTTGTTAGGTCAAAAAGAAAAAATACAAAAGTTTGCCAATCGCTATATTGCGACAGAGCATATTTTCTTTATTGGCAGAGGAATAGATTATGCTATTTCTTTAGAGGGCTCTTTAAAACTAAAGGAAATATCTTATATTCATTCAGAAGCATATGCAGCAGGTGAATTAAAGCATGGAACGATTTCATTAATAGAAGAAGGGGTATTGGTGGCAGCAGTTCTGACACAAGAAGCGTTGTATAAAAAAACAATGAGTAATATTGTGGAAGTGAGAAGCCGCGGCGCTTTTGTGTTAGCAGTGACCAATGAAGAGCATGTAGAAATAGAGGAAAATGCCGATTATGTGATATATATACCAAAAACAAATGATTATTTTACCAACTCACTTGCAATCATACCGTTGCAGTTATTTGGATATTATGTATCTTTAGGCAAGGATTGTGATATAGATAAACCAAGAAACTTAGCAAAGTCAGTGACGGTCGAATAAAAGATATCTTTATTTAATAAAAACTTCACTTGTTACTCGTCGATATCTAGGCTATAATAGAAATAACAAAAGTTAGGGGAGTGTTATTTTAGATGGAGCAAGAGAATAATGGTGAATTAGAGAATATAGATGAAATACAAGAGGATACGGCAGCACAGGAGAACGAAGATATAAAAGATATTTTTGAGGAAGTGTGTTTTGTATGTCGAAGACCGGAGAGTCGTGCTGGAAAGATGGTGTCACTTCCAAGTGACATACATATTTGTAATGACTGTATGCAAAAGACTTTTGATGCGATGAATAACAGTAATCTCAATTATAATGATTTATCCAAGTTTTCCAATATGGGCTTCATAAATTTAGCGGATTTGCAAGGAAAGATACCGCCGAATCAAAAGTTGAAAAAGAAAAAAGAAAAGGTAAAAAAAGAAGATGAGAAAGAAGAGCCGGAGTTAAGTATTAAAAATATTCCGGCACCTCATAAAATAAAAGAGAGTTTGGATGCCCATGTAATCGGTCAGGAAAAGGCGAAAAAAATTATCTCAGTAGCTGTTTATAATCATTATAAAAGAGTCTTAGCTGATAGTTCGGAAGATATAGAAATAGAAAAATCCAATATGTTAATGATTGGACCAACTGGGAGTGGAAAGACGTATTTGGTAAAAACCCTTGCACGTTTATTGAACGTGCCTTTGGCCATAACTGACGCAACCTCGTTGACTGAGGCGGGTTATATTGGGGATGATATCGAGAGTGTTGTATCCAAGCTATTGATAGCAGCGGATAATGAGGTGGAAAAGGCAGAACGAGGAATTATCTTTATAGATGAAATTGATAAAATAGCAAAAAAGAAAAATACCAATCAGCGTGATGTGAGCGGAGAATCTGTACAGCAAGGGTTGCTCAAGTTATTAGAGGGCAGTGAGGTGGAAGTTCCAGTGGGGGCGAGCAGTAAGAACGCGATGGTTCCTATGACGACGGTGAATACAAAAAATATTTTATTTATTGTAGGCGGGGCTTTTCCCGATTTGGACGATATTATCAAGGAGCGTTTGAGAAGTCAATCAAGTATTGGATTTCAAGCCGATTTAAAAGACAAGTATGATAATACCGATGTATTGCCACAGGTGACGTTAGATGATATCCGCAACTATGGCATGATACCAGAATTTATGGGACGTCTTCCGATTGTGTTCACTTTACAGGGAATGACACAGGACATGCTTGTAAAGATTTTAAAGGAGCCTAAAAAGGGGGGGGATGAAGTGAAATTGGAATTTGCGGAAGAAGCGTTGCATGAAATTGCGAAAAAAGCATTGGCGAAAAAAACGGGGGCAAGAGCTTTAAGAGCGATTATTGAAGAATTTATGTTAGACATCATGTATGAGATACCAAAAGATGATGCCATTGGGAAAGTGACAATCACCAGCGATTACATAAATCAAACCGGAGGTCCAATTATTGAAATGCGAGGAACGCAGGCTTTAGAAGATAAACACGATTAAAAGTGCTATAAAAGGGAGATAATTAAAGAAAGGAGAATGAAAAATACATGACGGGTGAAATTTTTTTGGATCTGGGAAAACAAATATCAAAAGCGGCAGAAGAGGTAGGAAAAAAGACGAACGAAGTCATTGCAAAGCAAAAAATTAGAAATCAGATTATAAAGATCGAAAAAGAAGTGATAAAGCATTATGAAGAGATGGGCAGAAGTATAGAAGCGAAGTACGAAAAAAAGGAAACGGTCGAAACAGAATGTCTTGTGCTATGCGAAGCGATATCAGAAAAAAAGAAATTGATTGAGATGTATAAAGAGCAGTTGCTGGCAGCGGAACATTCCAAGGCCTGTAAAAACTGCGGTATAATTATTGATAAGAGGGATGTTTTTTGTCGCGGCTGTGGTTCGAATGCAAATGAGAAAAATGCGCAAGATGCGCAAGGAGAGAAAACATGATATTTTTATTTATAGCAACTATAGTTTTTGTAGCAGATTTTATTATAAAAGATTATATAGACAGGAATAAAAAAGAAAATACTCCAGAGTTAATTCTAAAAGATAAAGTTATCGTACAAAAAGTATATAATAAAGGTATGATGTTTAACTTAGGAGAGGAAAAAACGGAGTTAGTTACTGGGCTTACAGTTATTATTTTTCTGACATCCTTAGCAGGCTTTATTTATCTGCTTTTTAAAAAAGGGCATGGAGCATTAAAATTAGGGACGAGTTTGGTGATTGGTGGTGCAGCCAGCAATCTTTATGATCGGCTGATGAAACAAAAAGTAGTAGATTATTTTAGTTTTAATACAAAAGTGAAAAAGATAAGGCAAATAGTTTTTAATCTTTCAGATTGGTTTATTTTTATAGGTGTGGTTATAATATTTATTTCTAAATTAAAAAAGATAAAAGAATCAAAATAAAAAATTACTGAGGAGAGCTCGAATGGATGATGTTTTAATAATCTCCAAAATGTTGGATGAATTGTTAGTGTTAGCAAAATCAAAAAAGAACATAATAGAATATCAAGAATTGAATGATTTTTTCAAGGATATGGAGTTGACGGCTGAAAAATATGATAAAATTTTAGATTATCTTGAGAAAAACAATGTCGATGTACTAAATGTGAATATAGATGATACTGATGCCGATGAATTATTATTGGAAAATGATGAAGAGTCATTGATTGAACAGGAAGAAGAAGTCGAAATTATTGATAATGTTGATATTCTTGACGGTGTGAGTACAGAAGATCCTGTGCGTATGTATCTGAAGGAAATAGGGAATGTTCCTTTATTGAGCATGGCGGAAGAGGTTGAGATCGCGAAACGAATAGAAGGTGGCGATGATGAAGCTAAAAAAGAATTGACGGAAGCGAATTTACGTTTGGTTGTAAGTATAGCCAAAAAGTATGTAGGCCGCGGAATGCCATTTTTGGATTTGATTCAAGAGGGAAATATGGGATTGATGAAAGCGGTAGATAAATTTGATTATGCAAAAGGGTTCAAATTTAGTACCTATGCGACTTGGTGGATACGCCAAGCGATTACGCGTGGAATTGCGGATACTGGAAGAACAATAAGAGTTCCCGTGCATATGGTGGAAACGATTAATAAAACGCTTAGAATGTCACGAACATTGCTTCAAGAATTTGGCAGAGAACCAACTGCCGAGGAAGTGGCAGACAGGCTGGGAGTTTCTGTGGATAGAGTGAGAGAGGTTTTGAAGATTTCAAAGGATCCGGTATCTTTAGATACTCCGATTGGAGAGGAAGAGGATAGTCATCTTGGCGATTTTATAGAAGATGAAGCAACTCTTTCGCCTGGTGAGGCCGCCGCATTTGCGATGTTACGGGGTGAACTATCAACAGCACTTGAATCTTTGACCGATAGGGAGAAGATGGTAATACAACTTAGATTTGGCTTAGAGGATGGACGAGCAAGAACTTTGGAAGAAGTAGGAAAAGAGTTTAAAGTAACGAGGGAAAGAATTCGTCAAATTGAAGCGAAAGCTTTGCGGAAGTTAAGGCATCCATCACGTAGTAAGAGATTAAAAGATTTTTTAATATAAAAATAGGATATAAAAAAGAAGTTCCTCGTAAGGAACTTCTCTTTATTTTCGGTTTATTATGCTTTACAAACGTTAACTGCTTGTAATCCACGAGGACCTTGTTCGATTTCGAAAGTCACTTCTTGTCCTTCGTCTAATGATTTATAACCATCTGAAACAATACCTGAAAAGTGAACGAAGATGTCTTCCCCACCATTATTGTCTGTGATAAAACCAAATCCTTTAGTTCCATTAAACCATTTTACTGTACCTCTGTTCATTATAAGTACCTCCTTAAATTTTAAAATATACGCTTAGAAATAAAAAATCACATATTTTTGTAGATCCTTAACTCAATAAAGACTTACAAAAATATGTGAAATCAATACTTCGGTCGAATACATTAGTCAAATTATAGCACACCTTTTTTATGAATGCAAGATAAAAAATACAAAAATTTAAAATATTTTTTATATAAAAGGGAATACTAAATATTGTGGTGATGATTTCATTTTTGGGAAGAAAAAGGGGTGTTTATAATATGGAAGAACAGGTGAGTAAAGATAGTGCTAAAGCTAGAATAACAAAAGAAAAAAGAATTGAAGATATGAAACAAAGCGCAAATCGGAACAGGCAAAATGCCACTTATAAAGAGGGAAAGCCAGTTCCAGATAATAATGTGTTTTTTGAGGAAAGAAGCAATTCGTTATGCAGTAAAGGAAATTAAAAAGAAGAAGAATTGGTGATAGATGAGAATATCTATCCGCTAATTCTTCTTCTTTTTAGGATTATAGAGAATTTATAATAGCTGTAGTCCTAATTTTTCAGCATCTGTTATCATATCTTCCGGCCAAAGAGAAGATTGTACTTCGGCAATATGAGCTTTTCTTAAGAAGAACATACAGATACGTGATTGCCCGATACCGCCACCAACAGTATAAGGAAGTTCCTTATCTAGGATAGCCTTTTGGAAAGGGTAAATCGCACGTTCTTGACAACCGCTTATTTTTAATTGTTCAATTAAGGCGGTCTCATCCACCCGAATGCCCATAGATGAAAGTTCTAAAGCGATATCTAAAACAGGATAGTATACTAAAATATCACCATTTAGCTTCCAATCATCATAGTCAGGTGCGCGGCCATCATGTTTTTCACCGGAATTTAATTCATCACCGATTTGCATAAGAAATACCGCCCCTTTTGATTTGGTGATACGATATTCTCTTTCTTTTGGTGTACAATTTGGATACATATCCTCTAATTCTTGAGCCGTGATGAAGAAAATTTCCTTTGGCAAAATCTCTTCAATATAATCATATTGAATGGCCATGTATTTTTCCGTTTTCTTTAGTGATTTATAGACATTGTTGACAATATTTTTTAAAGTATGAAAATTGCGTTCTTCTTTGGTGATAATTTTTTCCCAGTCCCATTGATCAACAAAGATGGAATGGATATTGTCAGTATCTTCATCACGACGGATAGCATTCATGTCGGTATATAAACCAGTTCCGTGAGAAAAGCCATACTTTTTCAAAGCAAAACGCTTCCATTTTGCAAGAGAATGTACAATTTCAGCTCGTGAATCTCCTTGTTCTTTAATGCCAAAGGAAACGGGACGTTCAATGCCGTTTAAGTTATCATTTAACCCCGATTCTGGTTTTACAAAAAGAGGGGCAGATACACGCAATAGGTTCAAATGTTTGGCAAGATTGGATTGAAAAAAGTCCTTTACTGTTTTAATTGCAATTTGTGTATCATAAAGGCTTAGGTCGGATTTATAACCATCTGGTATTGACAATTTACTCATACGAATACTCCTTACTAGCCAGTATGTATTCACTGGCATTTTGCTTATATTTTTTATTATTATAACAAATGTTGCTATATTTACAAGGGGGAATGAAAAAAGATAGTGTAATCACCACCATCGTTGGAAAGTGTTACACCATCTTAGAATCATGTTGTAAAAAATCGCTAATTTCTAAATTATATATCCTTGATAGAAAATGGCTGACACAACCTTGATTACAATTTTACTACATTAACTGCTTGAGGTCCTTTTTCTCCATTGATTACTTCAAACTCAACTTCTTGACCTTCTTCTAAAGATTTGAATCCTTCCATCGCTAAACCAGAAAAATGAACGAAAACATCATTTCCTTGCTCATCTGAAATAAACCCATAACCTTTTTGGTTGTTGAACCATTTTACTGAACCTGTCATTGTATAATACCTCCGAAAATAAAATAATGATTTAAGTGATACAACCATTTGTACCACTTGCTTTAGCCTATCACAGTTTGGGAGGAGTGTCAATAAAATTTTGTGTGTCAGCAGAGCGGAATATGAATATAGTAGTAGGAGTAGAAAAAGGAATAAAGGAGAAGATTTTATGGCCATTCCATTTGAACCATTACCATATGCATATGATGCTTTAGAACCACAAATTAGCGGAGAGATTATGCACTTACATCATGATAAACATTTGCGAAAGTACGTTGATAATGTAAATAGCATTTTAAAAGAACATCCAGAATATGAAAATATGACATTGGAAGAACTCATCATTATGAGTCCGTCATTTCCTAGGAATATTCGGCAATCTGTGTGGAACAATGCAGGTGGTGTGTATAATCATAATTTGTTTTTTGAAAGTATGGGCAGGTGCAACCGAACGAGTCCACGGGGACCTCTCCTGCAAGCGCTAGAAAAAAGATTTGGTTCGTTTGAAAACTTTAAAGAAAGTTTCAAACAGCAGGCAGAGGAACTTTTTGGGGCAGGATTTACTTGGTTGGCGATAGATGAGCAAGGACAGCTTTGCATTATCAATACGCCTAATCAGGATACCATCTTAGTGCGGAATTTGAAGCCGATTTTATTACTGGATGTATGGGAGCATGCCTATTATTTGCAATATAAAAATGTAAGGGCAGATTATATCAAAAATTGGTTTGAAGTTATTTGCTGGGATGTGATTGAACAAAGATATGCAAATCCTCTTTAAATTTAGAAAAATAGTTGACAAAAATGACACATATATTTAAACTTAAGATATTAGGTCGGAAGTAGAGGTTCGCCTTAAATATCCTAATGAAAATGAGGCATTATATTCATTGTTAAAACAAAATGAATGGAGGAAAAATAGGATGAATAAAGAACAGGTAATTACAAAATTAAAAGAAGAGGGTATTGTTGCGGTTGTTCGTGCAGAAAGTCAAGAACAAGGTGAAAAAATTATTGATGCGATTGTAAAAGGCGGTATTAATTTCATCGAAATCACTTTAACAGTGCCTGGAGCAGTAGATATTATTAAGGCTTTAACAAAAAAATATGCGTCTAATCCAGACGTAGTAATTGGGGCTGGAACAGTATTAGATCCAGAATCAGCAAGAGCAGTTATTTTAGCGGGTGCAACATATGTAGTGAGTCCGCATTTGAACCCTGAAACAGTTAAATTATGTAATCGTTATAGAGTTCCAGTTATGCCAGGAATTATGACCGTAAAAGAAGCGGTTGAGGCATTAGAATTAGGTGTGGATGTGTTAAAAGTGTTCCCAGGAAATGCGTTTGGGCCAGATATTATCAGCTCTTTCAAAGGGCCTTTACCACAAGGGAACTTCATGCCTACAGGTGGTGTAGCGATTGATAATGTTCATACATGGATGGCAAAAGGTGCGATTGCGGTAGGAACAGGCAGCAACTTAACAGCAGGTGCAAAAACTGGTGATTATGATGCGGTTACAAAGACAGCGGCAGAATTTGTGGCAGCGGTTAGAAAAGCACAAGGCAGAGCATAAGATATCAATATTAAAATAATTATAGATAATTAAAGGAGAATACAGATGGCTAAAATAGTTACTATGGGAGAGATTATGTTAAGATTATCGACTCCTGGATTTGAAAAATTTATTCAAGCAGATGAGTTTGATGTATGTTATGGTGGTGGTGAAGCGAATGTGGCGGTATCACTTGCAAATTATGGACACGAAGCATCCTTTGTTTCAAAAATTCCAGCAAACCCTATCGGTGATTGTGCAGTTGCAGCTCTTCGCAAAATGAATGTGGAAACAAAACACATTGCTAGAGGTGGTGAAAGACTAGGAATTTATTTCTTAGAGACTGGTGCATCTATGCGTGCGTCCAGTGTAGTATATGATAGAGCTCATTCTTCAATTTCTACAGCGACTGCTGAAGATTTTGATTTTGATAAAATCTTTGAGGGGGCGGATTGGTTCCACTTTACAGGAATTACGCCAGCAGTCAGTGATTTAGCGGCAGAAGTGACTGAAGCAGCTTGTAAAGCGGCAAAAGACAAAGGAATTACTGTATCCGTAGATTTGAATTTCCGTAAAAAATTATGGACTTCAGAGAAAGCACAAAAAGTAATGAGCAACTTAATGCAGTATGTAGATGTATGTATTGGTAATGAAGAAGATGCAGAAAAAGTATTAGGCTTCAAGCCAGGTAACACAGATGTAACCAGCGGTGAACTAGAATTAGCTGGATACAAAGATATCTTTGAACAAATGGTTGAAAAATTCAACTTTAAATATGTAATCAGTTCATTGCGTGAAAGCTATTCAGCTTCCGATAATGGCTGGTCAGCTTGTATTTATAGCAGCGAAACAAAAGAATTTTATCACTCTAAAAAATACAATGTAAGAATTGTTGACCGTGTGGGTGGTGGTGATTCTTTTGCAGCAGGAACAATTTGCGGTTTACTTGATACGCCGGATGACTTTAGAGCAGCATTAGAATATGCTGTAGCAGCTTCCGCATTAAAACATACGATACTTGGTGATTTTAACCTTGTGAGCAGAGAAGATGTTGAAACCTTAGTTGGTGGAGATGGTTCTGGTCGTGTACAAAGATAATTAAAATTAGATTGAAATATAAGAACTACTATATATAGGGTATGCTCCGTGGGGAGCATACCCTATATATGTATGAAAAAAATATTTTTAACAAAAACATGTCAAAAAAAAGGGTATAAATTTAGTTATTTTAACACTTTACTTAAAATCGTGATTGATATATACTAATGTAACAACATATAGAAAAAGGTTAAAGTTAGCACACAATATATTGTGTGAAAGGAGCGAGTTATGGTATATGTAATAAAGAAAGACGGAACAAAAGAAGGATTTAAAGTAGAGAAGATTGTAAATGCGATCAATAAATCGGCAGATAGAATATTATATACATTTACAGAAGAAGAAATTAAATATATTTGTGACGTAGCTTTAGAGCGCGCGGAGTCTTTGAATCGGGAAGAGATACTAATTCCGGAAATGCATAATATTGTGGAAGAAGCGTTGGAAAGAATTAAACCGGAGGTTGCTAAAAGTTATCGAGATTATCGTAACTATAAGCAAGATTTTATTCATATGATGGATGATGTATATACCAAAAGTCAGGCAATCCGTTATATTGGAGATAAAAGCAATGCGAATACAGACAGTGCCTTGGTAGCGACTAAGAGGAGCCTTATTTTCAATGAGCTAAATAAAGAACTTTATCGTAAATTTTTTATGAATAGAAGCGAATTACAGGCGTGTAAAGATGGTTATATTTATGTTCATGATCAATCAGCAAGATTGGATACTATTAATTGCTGCTTATTTGATGTTGGAACCGTTTTAAAAAGTGGTTTTGAAATGGGGAATGTATGGTATAACGAACCAAAAACATTGGATACAGCATTTGATGTAATGGGAGATATTATATTAAGCACTGCAGCACAACAATATGGCGGTTTTACGGTTCCGGAAGTGGATACCGTATTAGGTGTTTATGCCGAAAAAAGTTATGAGAAATATAAAAAAGAATTTTTAGAATATGGTGAACCGCATTGGGAGGGGTATGAAGAAAAGGCAGAATACTATGCGAGGGAAAAAGTCAGAAGAGATTATGATCAAGGCTGGCAGGGAATAGAATATAAGTTAAATACAGTAGGATCTTCAAGAGGGGATTATCCTTTTGTTACTGTAACATTGGGGTTAGGAACAAAGCCATTTGAGAAGATGTGCTCTGTTAGCTTATTAAGTGTGCATAAAAAAGGGCAGGGAAAGCCAAATAATAAAAAACCAGTCCTATTTCCTAAAATTGTATTCCTATATGATGAAGCAATTCATGGTGTGGGAAAAGAGTCAGAAGATGTATTTGAGGCAGGTATTGCTTGTTCCGCAAAAACAATGTATCCAGATTGGCTATCCTTAAGTGGTGAGGGATATATATCCGATATGTACAAAAAATATAAGAGAGTAATCAGTCCCATGGGCTGCCGCGCTTTTTTAAGCCCATGGTATGAACGTGGTGGAGCGAAGCCGGCAGATGAAAAGGATATGCCTGTATTTACAGGACGCTTTAATGTTGGCGCAGTTAGTTTGCATCTACCAATGATTTTGGCAAAGGCGAGACAGGAAAGCAGAGAATTTCATGAAGTATTGGATTACTATTTGGATATGATACGTCAGTTGCATATCAGAACATATGATTATTTGGGCGAGATGAGAGCGTCGACAAATCCTTTAGGATACTGTGAGGGTGGCTTCTATGGCGGGAAATTAAAACCGTTGGATAAAATAAAAGAACTATTAAAACCAATGACCTCCTCCTTTGGTATTACAGCATTAAATGAATTGCAATATTTATATAATGGGAAGTCGATTGCAGAAGACGGTGACTTTGCATTTGAAACAATGGAATACATCAATAAAAAAGTGAATCAGTTTAAAGAAGAAGATGGTAATCTTTATGCCATTTATGGAACCCCCGCAGAGAGTCTTTGCGGGCTTCAGATAGAACAATTCCGTAAGAAGTTTGGAATTGTTGCAAATGTTTCAGATAAACCATATGTGAGCAATAGCTTTCACTGTCATGTAGCGGCCGACATCAGTCCGATTGAAAAGCAAGATTTGGAGGGACGTTTTTGGGAATTGTGTAATGGCGGGAAGATTCAATATGTAAGATATCCGATATCCTATAATGTAGAGGCGATCAAATCTCTTATTCGTCGAGCGATGGAAAAAGGGTTTTATGAGGGGGTAAATCTATCCTTATCTTATTGTGATGATTGTGGGCATCAAGAGTTAGAGATGGATGTTTGTGTAAAATGTGGTTCCAGTAACCTGACCAAAATAGACAGAATGAATGGCTATTTATCATATAGTAGAGTGCATGGAGATACAAGGCTAAATAGGGCTAAAATGGCTGAAATTGCGGATAGAGTTTCGATGTGATTTGAATATTAATAGAGAATAAAAATAACGTCCATACAATATGGTTTTTAACCTATTTGTGTGGACGTTATTTTATATTTAACCACCTAAAGTAACATCACAGTTTTGATACCAGTTCAATGCTTCTAACAAATCTGTTTTATCAAAGTCGGGCCAGCATTTTTTCAATACATAGAAATCTGAATAGACAGATTGGACAGGAAGAAAACCGCTTAGCCTGGTATGGCCACCCCAGCGAATAATTAAATCCATTTTAGGAATATCCTTAGAAGCGATGTTTTTAATAAAATCTTTTGAAAATACATCATTATTTTGTGCGGCCGATAAATCCCAATTCCAGTCATAGTTAATCAAAAAATTAATATTGATAAGTCCTTTTCCAAACATCACTCTCTTGTTCGCATATTTTCTAAGGGCATCAGGAAAAAAATTTGATTTAGTATTTCCTATGACTAATAAATTAGCATTTCGATTTTCCAAAAGTTCCACAGCAGCAATACATGCTTTCACATATGCGTCTGTTTGAAGTGTTGGTCTCTTGGTGTTGTCTTTCGTAAAACCATAAAAGGTTACTTCTTTTACCCCATACTGTATTAATTGTTCGTATAAAAGAAAACCGGGTTTTATTCCATGATGATAGCCATCATGTTTTTGTAATTTTTTCTTCAAAGCCCAACGTCTATTACCATCGGGAATGATACCAATGTGTTTGGGAATACGCTTAAAATCATTTGACTTTTCTTTTTTCATACCATCCTCCATAACTATATTGTTTAGAGTATATCCTTAAAAGTCATAAGAATAACAAGTTTTATACGGAAAATTAAAAAAATAATAAAAGGTATTGGCAAAATAAAAGAAATATGATAATATATCAATAGTTAGCCATAACTAACGAAAAAACATACAAATTGTTATTACGGTAAAGTAATAATACAAACTCCTTGCAGATGAGAATCTGTGAAAAAGCCCATTCGGCAGCAAACGAATGGGCTTTTTCAAATTATCAATAAATATGTTGAATTATTTTAGGGAATATGTTATTTTAATTACATGAGGTTAGCATAGGCTAACAAAAATAAAAAAATTATAGGAGGCGGAAAAATGATTAAAATTGTATATTGGAGTGGAACAGGCAATACGGAGGCGATGGCAAATGCAGTAGCAAAGGGTGTAGAGGCAGCGGGAGCAAAGGCTAAGGTGATAGAGGTATCGACGATTTCTGCTGTCGATTTGACAGAGGATATGGTATACGCTTTGGGCTGTTCCTCTATGGGAGATGAGGTATTAGAGGAAGAGTTCA
>JGI994J12354_10000255_pt1 | contig 51890 bp, 49 predicted proteins | sample IntmicLarv3ML3BL_FD_12354 | JGI IMG/M metagenome (IMG submission 12354) | reverse complement strand
CAAGGTCTTTTTCTTTGTTCGTTGCCGTCTCGCTGACAGCTATAAAAGAATATCATACATACTTCTAAGTGTCAACAGATTTTCAATACTTTTTTTAACTTTTTTCGAAACCACTATATATAGTGCCCAAGCGAGCAAGCAACACCATTTATGCCACATTTTATTTGCTACCAAAAACCCGCATGACCACTGGTAAGAAAACATTTTTGTCATACAGGAAACTTAAAAATGCATCTCCTTCTATCGCACTCATTAAAGTTTCGCCAAATGTCGTATTATAAAGAACGGTCACTACCACAAAGAAAACCCAAATCCAAAGGATTGCTTGTGCACCGCCTAAGACCATTCCACCAACAGAGTTAATGAAACCAATTCCTGGCAATGAAGTTAAAATATTTATCGCATACATAATCACCCTAATAAGTATTATCGCTAAAGCAAACGACAACAAAAAGGCGATTCCGTTAGTTACGCTATAAGCGACATAACTCGCTAGGTAATCAACAAATTTATTCACTCCTAGCAATTCATAGATATCTGTCTTGTTGTTGCTCATCAAATTATTTTTGAATGTTTGAGGTAACGGTAAGCTCTCCAAGATACTATTTTGCATCGCACTTGAAATATCAGCTTCTGCCATATCATCTTGTGACAACTCATCTTTTTCTAAATAACTCATCACTACTGCTTTACTTTTTTCGTTAATAGTCTCATAAACCGACGTCTTTTCCCTTAAGAATTTCGCCACATAGGGATTGAGTAACGAAGCCAAAATCAATACTAATATCAAAAACACCATCGAAATTGCCATTTTGAAAAAGCCCTTACGGGCTCCAACAAATATACTTATCAAAATAAATCCTAAGATAACATAAAATAACCAATTCATTTCTTTGCCTCTTTTTCTAGGTCAATTTTATTGTTTTAACGCCACGACTTGTCACTAGTCGATAACGATTTGCGTCCATTTTAAATAGATTCAAAATGGTCCCTTCATCTACATTACCACTAAACTTCATAACACCCTTATCGCTCATAATAAAAACTTTCGCTTCATTATACATTAAAATCGTGTCACCACTTATCTTTATTGTACTATATTCGGCATCAAAGCTTTGTTCGAATTTTAGTTTGCCCTTTTTTGTGTATAAAGCTAACTTATACTGCATATCTTCTTCGTCACTGCGAAATACCAGCCCAATATACTTGTCACTATAAAACGCACTGATGATTTCTTCGTTAACTTCAACCGTGTTAACTTCTTTAGGTATCTGCTTTCCTTCATATAGTACAAAGCCATTATCACGAAAAGCTACCGCTAACGAATCATCTAAGTATTCCACCTGCGGAACTAGGATATTAGAATATGTGTAGTCACTAACCATGTTATCCATTTGATTCTGTCCTGCATTACCAAAGTTATAAAATGCTACGTAACTTTTAGTGGTACCGCCCTCAACTTTGAGATATGACACCATTAAGTTCACGCCATCTGGCGAAATTGCAATATCAACAGGGTATCCTGGACTATCAACTCTGGTCTTAGCTGTCATAATTTGCTCACCTGTTGCTGAGTAATAATTAATCCAGGTGTTGCCGCCATCTTCTAATACCGTTGCAACCGCACCATGCGCCGCTACTTTCGCCTTCAAAATTGGTTTGTCCGTATTAAACTCACCAATCTTACCATCTTTTCCTAGAACAACAACCTTAGTGCCACGCTTAGCATAAATAACAATCAAATCTTCACATATATCAATCATTGGTGTCTCAATATCTAGCTTTTGTGTCCATAATACTTTCCCTGAACTGTTCGTTAGAATAGCATCGTTACCACTATATTTCAAAATATTTCCATTTAGGTCTATATATCTTGAAGCTGCGGTATCTTCTTCTGGTGTCTCAGCTAACACCTTATAGCTGTCATATGTTTGATTATCTATTGTATACTTAGCAATAGATACACCACTTAAAATCAGCACCACTAAAACTATAATGCCAATCCAACGACGTCTTTGATATCTTGCAATTTTATTTTTGTATTCTTCAATATTATTTGACAAGATTGGTTCTGCTACTGCTTTTTTACGAAAAAGTGCCAGCACTTTGTCTCTAACTTTATTTACAATCGCTTCAATCCCTTTGACGATTTTATTAATAATTCCTCGTATTTTCATAATAACCCTTTAGACTTTTGAAATTAGCAGTTTTTGTTAATTATTTTTATCTTTTTGCTTGCTAAAAAAGCGTTTCCACTTTTTAGTGTAGTATTCGAATATTTCTAATGTTCCGCAATATTTGTCGGTAAAGCAAATGACATATGTTTCGAGGTGCTTAGGTGGTATTATCGTAATCGGCCACATATGCTTCTTAATTACCTCACTTTCTACATCATTCAATTTGAAATATTCACTTGCAATATGATAAGCTTCGCCAGGATGACTCAAAGCATGAAAACGATTGCCCGTTTCGCGAAAATGCTCTCGCCAATCATATAGAAACAAATCATGCAGCATTCCACCTCTAGCCGCCGAAATTGCATCTAACCTTAATCTTTTGCAAATCCGAAAGTTATAGTATGCCACCGCTAGACAATGACGATAACAATGTGTATCGCAATGCTGTAAGTAATTTCTCATTTCACGAACTACTGGATGGCGGAGAATATCACTAATACTATCATAGAATTCTTTGTATTCGGCAATTTGTTTAGGGGTCTTTTTATCAATCATTATAATGAAACGCGTCCTTCTAGTGCCCTTAACAAGGTCACTTCATCAATACAATCCAAGTCACCACCAACCGGCACACCACTGGCTATTCTACTCACTGCAATGCCTGTTGGCTTAATTAATTTGCCAATATACATCGCTGTCGTCTCACCTTCAAGGCTAGAATTAGTAGCAATAATCACTTCGTCAATATCGCCTTGTAATCTTTGCATTAGTTCTTTTAGCTTTATCTCGTTAGGTCCAATTCCCAACATTGGTGAAATAGCCCCATGTAAAACGTGATAAACACCTTCGAATTTGCCAGTCTTCTCATACGCCGCCAAATCTCTTGTATTCTCCACCACCATAATAACGTTGTGGTCTCTTTTGGGATTCTTACAAATCGGACATATTTCCTCATCCGTCAGCGTAAAACACTCTTGACAGTATTTGACATTATTACGTGCCGCTTCAATTGATGTCGTCAATGACTCCACCTGTTCTTTGGGCATGTGAATAATGTGAAAGGCTAAACGTCCAGCGGATTTGGTACCAATCCCCGGAAGTCTTGAAAGCTGTTCAATTAATTTTCCAATGTAATTACTATAATATTCCATAATTTAGAATGGGAATCCTCCACCTAGTCCACCTGTCAGATTAGCCATCGATGATGATGATGCTTCTTCCATCTTGCGTAATGCTTCGTTAGTTGCTGCCATAATCAAATCTTCTAGCATCTCTACATCATCTGGATCTACTGCTTCTTCAGCTAATTTGACTTTGGTAATCTCTTTTTTGCCTGATACAGTGATTTCTACCGCTCCACCACCAGCCGTCGCTGTGAATTCTTTTTCTTCTAAGACCTTTTGATTCTCTTCCATTTGCTTTTGCATCTTTTGGGCTTGTTTCATTAAGTTCCCCATATTTCCAGGCATACCCATGCCACCACCAAATCCTCCACGTTTTGCCATTTTATAATTCCTCCTGTTATTTATCTTTCAAAATCAGTTTCTACGGTTACATCCATTTTAATCTTATCATTTAATATATCATCAACTGATATTTCTGCCAATCCCTCGGGCTTGTTATTGTTAGTCAAAAACAATTCAACTTCAACACTTTTATTAATTCTTTTACAAATAATCTCTTCTAGCTCTTGCTTGGTCTCGGGGTTGGCAACATGATATTCAGCTAGACTGTTGGTAAATTCTATATACAACTTATCTTCACCAGTTTGCCCATTATATTTGGGAATCGCATCTTGCAACAGTTGCTTAAGCATTCCGTCAGTTTGCCCGACAATCATTCGCCATTCGCTCTTAACTCTTTGAATGTCCTCTGGCGCCGCCTTCGCTGGCGATACCTCAGCCACTTCTGCTATCACCGACGAACTGCCTTTGTTATTATCTACCAAACCAGCTTGTGGCTTAGCAACGACACCTTCTTCTATTTTCTTTTCTAGTATTCGGATTCGCTCAAGCAACGAAGTCATATCTTGTTCCATCGCTGGTCGACATATCTTGATAAGGGCAATTTCTACTAATACGCGCTTTTGTGAAGCATAGCGAATCTGATTAGATAACTCTGAAAAAATACGAATAAATCGCATCAAAGTCTCATCATCTATCATCTGCCCTTCTTCTTCTAGCATTTTATAACTTTCGGTAGTCGTATCAATAGCATCTTTGGCATCGGCCGAGGACTTAACTAACAAAAGATTACGCATATACCACGTGAAATCGGTCACAAACTGGTTCATCTCTTTCCCTTGCGTTATCAACTGCTCAAGTGTATTGATACATCCCGCCACATCTTCTTTTATAACTTTTCGTAGTAGACTACTAAAAGCCTCTGTATCAAGCGTCCCTAAAACTTCCAAAACCTTGTCATAGGTCAGCGTCTCACCTAAATAAAAAGCAGTGCATTGATCCAATAAACTCAACGCATCACGCATCGACCCATCAGCTGCTTTGGCAATATAACGCAGTGCTCGTTCTTCTACGGTCGTGTTTTCAGCCAGCATCAATTCTCGTAAGCGTTCAAAAATAGTATCTATCATGATTCGCTTAAAATCATACCTTTGACATCGCGAAAGAATCGTAATCGGAATCTTGTGTGCTTCGGTAGTTGCCAAAATAAAAATGACATACGACGGTGGTTCTTCAAGTGTCTTTAAAAGAGCATTAAAAGCTCCCGTTGACAACATATGAACCTCATCAATAATATAGACTTTGTAATTCCCTTGTGTTGGCCGATACTCTACTTCTTCACGAATCTCACGAATATTGTCAACACCATTGTTAGATGCGGCATCTATCTCAATAACATTCATTGAAGCCTGCTCGCCAATCGCCAAACACATCTTGCACTTGTTACAAGGATTACCCTCCACAGGATGCTCACAGTTAACTGTCTTCGCTAAAATCTTAGCCACGGTTGTCTTACCCGTCCCACGAGTTCCACAGAAAAGATAGGCGTGTCCAATGCGATTTGCTTTTATTTGATTCTTCAAGGTTGTCACTATTGCCTCTTGCCCTTTTACATCGGCAAAGGTATCTGGTCGAAACTTACGATATAGTGCCGTATAACTCATATTTTCGCCTCTTTTTCTGTATTCTTAATCTTGCATTGACTATTTTAATCATGTAACCAAGCTCTTTATCCATGATTATCACAGGGAATCTTCAGAATTAAAATCATATCAGCCGCACCAACAATCCACTTTTTATCATATCCTCACTCCCTAACATTTTATTGGCACATAATTATTTTCATTATACAATATCTCCGATGAATAAACAATAAAAACTACAGTTAAGGCAGCGCCATTTTGCATCATAGTAATTGACAAATGCTTCCAAACAAGCTATACTAAAAGTCCGTGCAGCCGGGGAGTTAGCGGTGCCCTATACCTGCAATCCGCTACAGCAGGGGTGTTGCCAATCTGAGGGCTTATTTTTGTAGAGCTGCCCTTTATAAGTGGCGATGACGTTTGGGTCTTACGCAACAAAAATCTATGAATCGTGTCAGGTCAGGAATGAAGCAGCACTAAATAGAACCTTTTGTGTGCCGTAGGGGTGCCTGAATTGAGTTAACTGTAAAGGTAACGTCTATGAAGTTTGTTCGAGGTGCGGCGCACGGTTTAAAATATAATAAATTGATTCAATTCTTTTCGCACCACTCGCCAGTCAGGCATATATTTATCCATATTATCTTTAAACTCTTTCCCATGATTAGCCACCTTAAGATGTAACAGTTCATGCAAAATAATATATTCTAGACATCGCTTTGAAGTTTGTGCTAAATATAGGTTAAACCAAATCTTTTTGGTCTTAACATTACAGCTTCCCCACCTTGTTTTCATCTTTCTAATCCGCCAGGTCCAACATGACAGTCCTGTTATTTTCTCCCACTTCGGCAAAAGTTCAGCAATATCTAATTGCAGTTGTTCGCTTTGCTCTTCCCAGTTGATATCATCATTTCTTAATCTACTTTTTCGTTCTTCCATCTGCTTTTGCTGTTTCTTAATCCAAATCGCTTTTTCTTTTATGACTTTAATGATAATATCATCTTTGGTTTGTTTAGGTGTCGTCACTATAACTTTGCCGTCTGGCGCCTTAACATGAATATGAATATTCTTAATCAACTTTCTTTGGACTTCAACTATAATTCCTTCGACGATCATATTGTCCTCTCCCTTTATTTTATCCAGATAGATTATTTAAGAACAAAGTGTCTGCTTGCAGACTCGCCGCGCCAAGCGTTCTTCCAATTAAGCAAGTGCGCATCCCGCCAAGCGTTTTTGCTTTATAGGAGAACTTTCCTATAAGGTCAAAAAAAGCCCTATACCTTCAATTATAAAGGTTTAGGACTTTCTTTATGCGGGTGACAGGACTTGAACCTGCACGGTCTCCCACCAGAACCTAAATCTGGCGCGTCTGCCAATTCCGCCACACCCGCGTTTCATGGTATCACCTATTAATAGGAATACCATAAATGAAGCATCGGAGGTTCGAACTCCGGACAACTTGATTAAAAGTCAAGTGCTCTACCAACTGAGCTAATGCTCCATATAAACAGGGCTAGAAGGATTCGAACCTTCGAATGCAGGAATCAAAATCCTGTGCCTTACCGCTTGGCGATAGCCCTAAGTATTGCAAGGGTGGATAGTGGGGTTCGAACCCACGACCTCCAGAACCACAATCTGGCGCGCTAACCAACTGTGCTATACCCACCATAGTCAATACGTGCTTGAAGGGATTCGAACCCCCGACCCACGCCTTAGAAGGGCGTTGCTCTATCCAGCTGAGCTACAAGCACACATTCCTACTCTTAAAGAATAGAAAAGCGGGTGATGGGAATCGAACCCACGTATCTAGCTTGGAAGGCTAGTGTTCTACCATTGAACTACACCCGCGAATAAATCACGTCTTAGTTTGAAGCAAATAAAAGTCGGGGTGACAGGATTCGAACCTGCGGCCTCCTGGTCCCAAACCAGGCGCTCTAGCCAAGCTGAGCCACACCCCGAGTTGCTGCAATTTTCTCTTCGTCTTTGCCTGACGCAAGATATATTATATTATACCGACATCTAAATGTCAACATCTTTTTATTGAATATTTTTCTAAATATTTTTATTGTTTTTTTGAACGCTTTTTAGCCGTTTTTTGGGGCTCTAAAGGAACTTTGTTGTGTAATGCACATTATTATCTTGGTCAATTTCCATAATCATAAAGCTTGGTCGCCTTCCTTGTTGCCGCGGATATGAGAGACTCCCTGGATTCAGTAAGGTAATATCCTCATATTGTTCCAAGCAAGGGCGATGTGTATGACCAAACATAACGATATTCGCCTGTCTACCACGTCCCTCTTCTAATATTCGCTCCGTCGTCATCGTCACGCCATAGTTATGCCCGTGTATCAAAAGTATCCTGTATCCAGCTATTGTAAATTCCTTTTCTCGGTCCAAATGGCTGAAATAGTCATTATTTCCCGAAACGATATATGTCGGACAACCAGCTATCGCCTCAATATGTTCTTCTTGTCCTTCAACATCACCACAATGAATCAAGGCATCTATCGGTGCTATCTTTGATAGAACTTTCTCCAAATCACTATTATGTCCATGTGTATCACTCACTATCAGTATCTTCATTTCTTATTTTTCATCCTTTAAATGTTTTTTCATTTCACGAAGTGCTTTACCACGATGACTAATTAGATTCTTCTCTTTGGGCTCAAGTTCTGCTGAACTTTGCTGGTATTCTGGCAGGTAAAATATTGGGTCGTATCCAAAGCCATGAATACCACGCTCCTCATAACCAATCATCCCCTCCATCGTTCCTCTAGTTGTAATTACTTTCCCATTGGGAAATACTGCTGCAATAGCACAAACGAACCTTGCGGTCCGCTTATCATCTGGCACGCCTTGTAACCGCTCCATTAAGTTAGCATTCTTGATTCGATAAGAAGTATCCTCACCCATGTATCTAGCTGAATAAATCCCCGGCTCTTTATTAAGATAATCAATTTCTAATCCCGAATCATCTGAAAGGACTATTTCGCCTGTCATCTCCATTATCGCTTTGGCTTTAATTATTGCGTTTTCCTCAAACGTCTGACCATCTTCAACAATATCCACATCAATGCCAGCATCTTTTAATGACAAGACTTCAATACCAACATCTTTTAAAATGGCACGTATTTCTTTCATTTTATCTTGATTCCCAGTTGCAAAGATAATCTTCATCTGCATGACTTCCTCCATAAATTATGTTCGTGGCTTCTTTGGTGGCTTAGGTCCTAAAAATTGATAAAAATAAGTCTTTAACATCCCATTATATATCTTACGGTTCTTATCCGCTTGCTTGCCAATATATCGTTCCGCATCCTCGTATCCAGTAATCATAAACATCGACCAACTATCAAGTTTTCGATAGCTTTCACCAACCTCCTTATAAAGTGCTGGTAATAGTTCTTTCTCTTCTAGACGCTCACCGTATGGCGGATTAGTGATAATAAAGCCGTATTTCTTAGGATGGCTCAAATCGCTAACCGCTCTTTCTTGAAAATGAATTAGATGCCCAACACCTGCTAATTGCGCATTCTCACGCGCCGCTTTAACTACATCACCATCAATATCATAGCCTTGAATATCAACTTCTATATTGGTATCAACTAGTTCGCGAGCTTCTTCCATCGCATCGTACCAGCATTGCTTGGGCACTAGATTAGCCCATTCTTCTGCTAAGAAATGACGATTCATTCCTGGCGCCATATTAGCTGCTATCATCGCTGCTTCAATCGGAAATGTTCCACTTCCGCAAAATGGGTCAACTAGAATTCGGCTTTTGTTCCATGGACTTAGCATAATCAGTGCTGCTGCTAAGGTCTCGGTAATTGGCGCCTTCGCTGTCGCTCGTCGATAGCCACGCTTATGAAGCGATGTCCCCGTTGTATCAAGACCGATAACCACCTTATCTTTCATAAAGGTTACGCGCAGTGGATATGATGCACCACTTTCTTCAAACCAATCTTTTTGGTATTTTGTCTTTAAACGTTCAACCATCGCCTTTTTCATAATTGATTGAATATCGGAAGGACTAAACAGTTTACTTTTTATTGATGTTGCTTTAGCAACCCAGAATTTCCCATCGGCTGGTATATATTCTTCCCATGGAATAGTCTTAGTTTTTTCAAATAATTCGTCATAAGTTTCAGCTTTAAACTCGGCTATCTTAATCATTATTCGCTCTGTTGTTCTTAAGAATACGTTAGCATATGCAACTGCTTCAGCATCACCAATAAAAGTAACCTTTCCATCTTCTACCAAACTAATTTCATATCCCAAATCAATTATTTCACGCTTCAAAACTGCCTCTAGACCAAAATGACATGGGGCAATTAATTCAAATTGTTTCATCTACTTCCTCTAACTTTCTAATCCGTTTCATTTACTTACTTTGTTGTGTTTAATCTTACTATGTTTACGCTTAAAAGACAAGCAGCAAACCTTGTGAAATTATCACTTTATCAATCTTGGTACAGCTTGCTTTTCACGACGCCCCATGTTATACTACCAGATGTTGCAATCGCCCTAAAAACAAGGTCGAAAGGGCAAATCTAAACCGTGTGTTCGTGACCTTCCACACGTAAAACAAAACTAAAGGAGAACTAAATATGAAAAAAAAAGGGATATTATTCCTAACGCAATCTGCGATGATTGCTGCAATTTATGTTGTACTGACTTTGGTATTTAAGCCATTTAGCTTCGGCGAAGTTCAAGTCCGCGTTGCTGAGGCTTTGACTATCTTACCAGTCTTTACACCTGCTGCTATTCCTGGCTTATTTGTCGGATGCCTACTTGGCAATGGGATTGCCGCTGCTGCCATTCCCGATATTATTTTCGGAAGTTTGGCAACTTTACTTGGTGCTATAGGAACTTATATGTTACGCAAGCAACATCCGATTGTTGCTACTTTGCCGCCAATTATCGCTAATGTGATAATTGTGCCATTAATTCTTCGCTATACATATGCCGTTCCGATTGCGATTCCAATTTTAATGCTTTTCATTTTAGCTGGTCAAGTTGTTTCTTGTACTGGACTTGGTCTATTACTACACAAAGCATTAGACAAAAACAAACAATTCATTTTCAAAAACTTAACCGAATATTAAACATTAAACTGCCTTATCTTTAACGATAGGGCAGTTTGACATTTAGGATATTTTATTTTTCATTTCTCTAACATACTCTCTTATGACCTTAACACTATCCCCTTGATATTCTTCAAGCAATCTTACAATTGCTGAACCAACAATTACACCATCTGCCACTTCAGCCTGCTCCTTAGCTTGCTGCGGTGTCGAGATACCAAAGCCAACAGCACACGGTATTGGTGCTGTTGCTTTAACCAATTCAATCATCGCTTTAGTATCGGTTTTAATTTCTTGGCGTACTCCTGTTACACCCAATGATGAAACTACATAGACAAATCCTTTGGCTTCCTTGGCAATCATTTTAATTCGCTCATTAGATGTTGGTGCTATTAACGAAATAAGGATGATATCATATTCTTCACAAGCATCCAATATCTCATGCTTTTCTTCATATGGTAAATCAGGAATAATCAAGCCATCAATACCACATTCCACACAACGTTTCATAAATCGGCTCTTACCATATACAAAAATAGGATTGATATAAGTCAAAAAAACCATTGGTACAGTTACTTTTTTTCGTGCTTCTTTAATCATGTCGAATAACTTATCTATTGTGCAACCTGCCTTAAGTGCCCGCTCATTAGCCGCTTGTATCGTTGGTCCTTCTGCCACTGGATCAGAAAAAGGAATCCCAATTTCGATTAAATCTGCCCCTTCTTCCGCCATTGCAATTAATAATTCTTTAGTTGTCGCTAAATCTGGGTCGCCACCAGTCACAAATGGAATAAATGCTTTCCCTTTTTCAAATGCTTTTTGAATTCTATTCATAAATTTCCACCCCTCTATATCTAGCAATAGCTGCTACGTCTTTGTCTCCTCTACCTGAGATATTAATAACTACGACTTGCTCTTTATCCATCAATGGCACTATCTTCTTAGCATGGGCAACTGCATGAGCACTTTCAATTGCTGGAATAATTCCTTCCATTCTAGATAAGTATTCAAATGCATCAACTGCTTCGTCATCGGTAACTGGTACGTATTTTGCTCTTCCCACATTGCTTAGATGTGCATGCTCTGGTCCAATTCCTGGGTAATCAAGTCCTGCTGATATCGAATATACTGGTGCAATCTGACCATCACTATCTTGGCAAAAAATCGATTTCATACCGTGGAAGATTCCCACTGTTCCTTTAGCTATTGTTGCCGCATGTTTACTGGTATCTATACCATGCCCAGCCGCCTCACAACCGATTAACTCTACCGCCTCGTCTTCAATAAAATCATAAAACGCGCCAATTGCATTGCTACCACCACCAACACAGGCTATTACAGCATCTGGCAGTCTTCCTTCTTGTTCTTGCATTTGCGCTTTTATTTCTCTACCAATGACGCTTTGGAAATCTCTTACAATGGCTGGAAAGGGATGAGGTCCCATCACTGAGCCAAGGACATATAAGGTATCATCACAACGTCTCGTCCATTCTCGCATGGTCTCGTTGACGGCATCCTTAAGGGTTTGGGTTCCACTGGTAACGGCATGTACCCTGGCTCCTAATAATTCCATGCGAAAAACATTTAACGCTTGTCTATCAGTATCTTCTTTACCCATAAATATCTCACACTCTAGCCCCATTAAGGCGGCCGCCGTTGCTGTTGCTACGCCATGTTGGCCCGCACCAGTTTCTGCAATAACTCTTACTTTACCCATCTTCTTTGCCAATAATACTTGACCTAGTACGTTATTAATCTTATGCGAACCGGTATGATTTAAGTCTTCTCTTTTCAAATACACCTTAGCTCCGCCAAGGTCTCTTGTCATCTTCTTAGCATGATAAAGTAACGATGGTCGTCCGGCATAATTTTTCATTAAGTCATCTAGCTCTTTAATAAATTCTGGACTATTTTTATATTTTTCATATGCGGCTTCTAATTCATAAATTGCTGGCATCAACGTCTCTGGAATATATTGCCCACCAAATTTTCCGTATTTTCCTTTTGACATATCACTGTCCCTCCCTTACATTATCGATAAATGTACTTATCTTTTGAAAATCCTTTTTTCCTTTTGTTTCCACACCACTACTGACATCGACAGCATATGGGTGTATCTTGCTAAGCTTATCTTTGATATTATCAGCAGATAATCCACCTGCTAAAAAATACGGCTTGGTAAGTACTGGAATCAATTGTAAATCTAGTTCTTTTCCACTTCCACCATATTCTTGTGGTACATAAGTATCTAATAATAACTTATCACATGATAGCCTTTGGGCTTGCAATATTTGCTCTTCATTTTGTACTCTAACGGCTTTGATAATTGGTTTAGATATTATTTCTGTCAAAGCATTGATATATTCTTCATTCTCATTGCCATGTAATTGTATCATATCAATAATATCGTCATCACATAATTCTTTGATTTTATCTATTTGCTCATCTACAAACACCCCAACTGTTTGAATCTGTGATGACAGCTGCATTCTTAATGCTTTTGCTTGTTCTTTATTTACTTGTCGCTTGCTCTTAGCAAAAACAAAGCCGATATATTCAGGAAGACATTCATTCACGTATTCGACATCTTTTGGACGGCTAATGCCACAAATTTTGATTTTCGTCATGTTGTAATCCCTCTAAGCTTATCTAGCATTTCCCTTTTATCACTACTTCTCATTAATGTCTCACCAATCAAAACACCATTGACCTTATTCGCCAGCAAAGTTTCTATGTCTTGACGCGAGGTAATGCCACTTTCAGCGATAAAAGCTATCTCTTGGGGGGCCAATTCGCGAAGCCTTAAACTATTGTTGATATCTACTGTGAAATCTTTTAGATTACGATTATTAACGCCCACGATTCGCGCCTTAGCAGCAATTGCCATTGCCATTTCTTGCTCATCATGTACTTCTACGATTACCGAAAGCCCCAGTGAATCTGCAATTTCTATGTACTCTTTTAATTGCTTTTCAGCAAGTAGCGCCGCTATTAACAAAATAATGTCAGCACCAAGAACCTTTCCTTCATATATCTGATATGGGTCAATAGTGAAATCCTTTCGCAGTAACAATGTCGTAACTTTTTGTCGAATTTCTTGTAAGTATTTGTCACTGCCCATAAAAAAGTTCGGCTCTGTTAGAACTGAAATCGCCATTGCCCCGGCTGCCTCATATTCTTGGGCTATTTTAAGGTAATCAAATTCTTGGGCTATAATTCCCTTTGAGGGGGATGCCTTTTTCACTTCACAGATAAATTGGATAGAGTCTGCCTTTAATTTTTGCTCAAAAGGAAACGCGGTATTTGCTGGTAGCTTTAATGCCTGTTCTTTTATCTCATTTAATGAAACCTTTGCCTTAGCTTTGGCTACCCTTAACTTTGTATCTTGGGCAATTTTATCTAATATCATTTATCCACCTCATTCGTAAGCTTAACAAACTCTTGTAATTTCGCATATGCCCTACCACTATCTATCAATTCAGTCGCCTTCTTGATGCCATCTTCTAAAGAAATACCATCGATTCCAAGATACAGGCTAATTCCTGCATTTAATAAGATAATTTCTCTTTTTGCACCTTTTAATTCACCTTTTAAAATAGCTTCGGTAATTCGAGCATTTTCTTTAGGTCCACCGCCGATTAATTCTTCTAATTGGCATCTTTTAAAACCAAATTGCTCTGGCGTGATTTGATAATTCACAATATCATTCTCTCGAATCTCGTATACATTAGTCGCATCACTCATCGATATTTCGTCAAGTCCATCTTCACCACATACTGCAACCCCACGCCTGACCCCTAAGTTTGATAACACTTTGGCTAATGTCTCGGCCACCTCTTTATTATAGACCCCGAGAAGTTGCATTGATGCCGCCGCTGGGTTACAAAGCGGTCCTAATATGTTAAATACAGTTCGAACACCTAATTCTTGGCGAACTGGCGCTGCATATTTCATTGACGAATGATATAGTTGTGCAAATAAAAAGCAGATATCGCATTTCTTCAATATTTCTTCATTTTCTTCGGTCGTCAGATTCAGATTGGCACCAAGCATTTCTAGGACATCGGCGGCACCACTTTTACTTGATACGCTTCGATTGCCATGCTTCGCTACTGGTACTCCACCTGCCGCTACCACAAAGGCTGATGTCGTTGATATGTTAAAGGTACCAACCTCATCGCCACCTGTGCCGACAATATCAATAACTTCTCGATTAGGGCTTATTTTAACGCCTTTTTCACGCATCACTGTTGCAAATGCGGTGATTTCATCAATCGTCTCGCCTTGCATTCGAAGAGCTGTTAGAAAGCTTCCCATCTGCGCATCAGTTGCTTCACCTGTCATGATTTCTTCCATTACTATTTTTGCCACTTCAAACGTCAGGTTCTTCCCATTTAGTAGTGTCTGTATCGCATCTCTTATCATTATCTTGCTCCTCCTATATATTCAAAAAATTCCAAATAATCTGTTCACCTTTAGGTGTCAAAATTGACTCTGGATGAAACTGTACTCCATATATTTGATGCTTTTTATGTTGTACCGCCATCACTTCACCGCCCGCTTCAATTCCAATTACTTGCAAACACTCGGGAATCGTCTCTTCTTTTGCCACCAAGGAATGATACCTCGCCGCTTCTATTTGTGACGCCATGCCTTTAAAAATAGCACTGGCAGTATTTATCTCAATGTTACTCTTCTTTCCATGCATAAGCTGCTTCGCCGGCGCAATAGTAGCACCAAACACCTCACATATTCCTTGATGCCCTAGACACACACCTAAGATGGGGAGCACTCCTTGCAATTGTCTTACAACCGCTTCACACACACCAGCATCTTTAGGATATCCTGGTCCTGGCGAAAGAATAATATGTGATGGTTTCATGCCTTTTATCTCTGCCACACTCATGGCATCATTTCTAATAACTTTAATATCTGCCTGCATACTACCGACCATTTGCACTAGATTATAAGAAAAGCTATCATAATTATCAATCAATACTACCACTAGTCTTCCACCTCCTGTGCGTTATAAATAGCATCCATGACCGCCTTAGCCTTATTCGCTGATTCTTCGTATTCTAGCTTAGCTACGCTATCTGCTACAATTCCTGCTCCTGCCTGTACATATACTTGATTGTTACTTTTTACCGCCATTCGAATTGCTATGCAGGTATCTAAGTTACCAGTAAAATCAAGATATCCAAGTGCTCCGCCATAAATCCCTCGTGGTTCATTTTCTAATTCTTCGATAATTTCGCAAGCTCTGATTTTCGGTGCTCCTGATAATGTTCCTGCTGGTAGAACCGCCTTAATCGCATCTAAACCATCATACTTACTATCAATGTCACCTTCCACCTGCGAACAAATATGCATTATCTTTGAGTACTTATGAACTGACATATATTCTGTCACCTCGATACTACCGTATTGGGAAATCTTCCCTATGTCATTTCTGCTAAGGTCAACCAACATATTATGCTCTGCCAACTCTTTTTCGTCTTGCAACAGTTCTTTTTCTAATTGTTTATCACAAGCTTCATTCTCTCCTCGTGGTCTCGAGCCAGCAATTGGAAATGTTATCACTCGTCCATCGGTCAGCTTTACAAGGGTTTCAGGTGAAGTACTAATAATCTCATCTTCATCAATTCGCATATACACCATATACGGCGAAGGATTCGTAGTTCTTAGTACCCGATAGGCATTCATAAGACTTCCCTCATAAGGACTCTTAAACTGCCTAGAAATTACTGCTTGGAAAATATCGCCGGCATAAATATGTTGCTTGGTCTGCTCCACTAGTTCACAATATTCTGCTTCGCTTACATTGCACTCAAATGTAACTGCGGCACTTTGCTTTTCTATCACCGTCTCGTCTTCACTTTGTTTTATCATATTGATAATTGATTCTATCTCTGCTGTTGCTTCACCATAATTTTTCATTATTTGATTGGTTTCCATATTAACGATAATATTAATCTTTTGTTTTAGATGGTCATAGGCTATCACTCGCTTAAATAGCATCAAATCACAATCTTTAAAACCGCCGTTTTTTATTTTTAATATTGGTTCTTCATAACCGACCATAGCATATGCAAAATAGCCTACAAAGCCACCCGTAAAAGCTGGAAAATCAGCAATCCTTGGCGAACGATATTTTTTCATGATATCTCTTATCACTTGCAATGGGTCCGCTGTCTCGATTATCCTCGTCTCACTGCCTTCCTCTATCCTTACAACTTTATCTTGGCAGGAGACACGCATAACTGGATCATATCCTATAAATGAATAGCGTCCCCATTTCTCACCACCTTCAATACTCTCTAATAAATAGTAGCGCTGACTTCGCCTTCTAATCTTTTGCAAAAGCCCTATCGGTGTGATAATATCGGCATAAATTTCTTTGCAAACTGGCACTATGTCGTAATCTTTGGCAAATGCTTGAATCTCTTCACAAGTTGGTCGCATCATGTTGTCTCCTCCTCATCTTCGTTGTCGTAGTTGCTTGGGATATAATTTCCTAAGCAACTAAAAAGAACCCTCGTCTCTTAACTTAATAGTTAAGGGACAAAAGTTCTAAAATTAACTTCTGCGGTACCACCCTAATTGACATTACGTCCTCTCTCAATGTACAAACATACATCCCTCGTTGATAACGGATAAGGCTCCCGTTGACATCTACTCTTCTATACTAGGAACCACTTCCTAATTGAGAATTTCAAGCCACCCTCGCAAGTCCATTCAATAGTAACACGACGTTGTATTCCCACCTAGCAACAACTCTCTGTACTCGTTATCATCTATCTACTTCTCTTGCTCATTGGTTTATTGGTAATCTTTAAATTGTTACTAGTATAAAGCTATAGCGTTTGTTTTGTCAAGTAACAATATTTTATTTTGGTTTAATTATTTTGCTACTCATAGAGTTTATGGACCTCTTGAGATTAATGGTTTAATAAATAGAGAAAAACCCTCACGGGGGAGCCGTCAGGGTCTTTCGAGGGGAGTATAAATAATTAATAAGGGGTTATTAATTTTGTAAAAAAAATTTTTTGAAGGGTAAATTCTCTTTACATCTTGATTATAATACATCAATTCTGAAAAAGCAATAAGAATAAACAATAAATAAATTTTTTTAATTTTTTATAAACTTCTCTCTAAGCTAGGGCTTTCAACCCTATTCTTGCATCAGTTTAAGCAACAAATTGCTAATTCCAACATTATAGCCACTGGCACCAAAAATCCCTTGAAAATCGGCATTGGTCACAACAAACATCGGCATCTTTTCGAAGTCAATATACAGCCGTCTTCCCAATGTATTAACATTTTCTGCGAAATCATCATACAATACTGCCATTTCTGGGATTTGGTTCAATACCTTAGCAAGTGTCTTATGCTGCTTTCCTTCTGGTGACTTCAAAATCAAGGTTATCTGTCTGGCAATATTAGCAAAAGCATCTTTTTGTTCTAGTATTTCGTTGAGAATATGCTCCGTTGGCTCCATCCCCTCTTCTAGCCATAAGAAAATATGCGGTCTATTCATAGTCTGAGACTCTGCCGAAACAAGCTTTCCTTCTTCATTTGTAAGGTGAAATTCTTTAATTGGAATCTGATATAACATATCTCGCAAATCAGCATCACGAGTCCGTAAATCGATTTGCCTTTCCTCTGCTTCTTTTAATTCAAACGCATAAATATTCGCAAATTGATTTCCATTTGGCAGACGATTTGTTGTTATTACCTGATACCTACCAATTGGCAGCTCCATTTTGATAACTTCATCTCTTACTACTAACTCTGGCATTTGTAATGTCTTATATCCTGTTGCAACCTTTTGGGCAAATGTAAAATCTTGACCATAGCGTAGACTTTGGTCGTTGCTAACAAGACACACTGTCCCTTGTTTTAAGTGCTGCTTGAGCAGTGTTTTAAAATTACCATCCTGCCAGAACTCAACTCTACCATCAAGCTTCCTAACCCGAGCAGGTATTCCTAAGGTCCGCGCAATGGCAACAAATAGAATCTTTTGTGAACCTTCGCTAGCGACACCTAGCTGCAATGCTGCCACTGGCTTTGTGCAAACCGTGCTACGCTCTTGCTTTGGTATTTCCCTTATATGCTTCTCAATATAACTCCAAATCTTTGCTGGATTACTTATAAATAATTCTTGCTGGGACTTATCAAAGTAAGTGTTTATAAACTCACGATACGGTGATAAGACCTCATCTTCAACTCTTGGGCTTGCCACATATTGCCAGAAAACTTCCGCTTTGAATTCAGTGATAAATGGCTTTGCATAAGTGAAATGGTCATCTAGTACTTCCCTTGTAACATCCGTCTCATCCTTAAGTGTTAATACCTTTAGGAACAACGACTTTTCATCGGCTAATATTCCATCTACTAGAAACTCCTCAATCGCGGTATTCTTCCATGCTTTTTGTTTCTCTTCACGCTTTTGTGTTGTTAATTTAGAGCGAATCTTACCTGTTTCCTTTTGCTCCTTCGTTGGCATATTGGTATTAATTGGTGCATCAACTGGTGCGTTCATATCAAATGCAATCCATTTATCGATACTTGCTAACTCTTCGCCTAATCTAATCTCTATTGCCGCTTCGTCTTCTACTTGAATAACTCTTTGTGCAAAACAATCGTCCTTTTGCACTTCAATAACCAAGCTTCCTTGTCCTGTTTCTAGGCTGATTCGACCTTCACTGTCACTCGTGCCCGCTGCAATTGTGGCAAATTCCGCATAATTAAGAACGCCAAAAGAAACCTGTGCATCTGCTACTGGTCGCCCGTCTTTATCAAGCACATAAATTGTCAACTGCTTGGTCTTAGCATATCGACTAAGTTCATTAGTAAAGGATGGTAACTCCTGCGTTTCCATCAATGGTTGACTCGATGATTCTTTGCCAAACCATCTTGAATGTACCATCATTGCCCTTGATGCCGCATTGGTAAACCAACCTTTATTTAATATTTCTTCTGGTTCACAAGCCCCAAGGAAATACCATTGACCTGCTATGTATACCTCTACCCATGCATGATTATCGTCAAGATGTGACCACTTCGGTACATAAACCTGCCGCGCTGGGATTCCCGCACTTCGCATTGCATTTACCGTAAATACCGACTCTTCTCCACAACGCCCACTACCGCGCTGATAGACGCTTAGCGCTGATAAGGTCCGATCATCCGTTGACTGGTAAGTTGCCGATTCGGCACACCAATAATTCACTTCAATAGTCATTTGCTCTATTGGTATATTTGCTATTCTTTTGCCTAGCTTCTCAAAAAACAAGCTACGGCATGGTCTAATTTCTTCTTCATTAACTCGGTGATAGACAATATAGTTTAGAAAAATCTCTTCTGGCAAGGCTTGAACTATCTTACTACTATGGTATAAATAATTAGCATGGCTTGCGAAGTCTTGATATGTTGCAAATGGATAATTCCCAATATCGCTCACCGGCATTGTACTATACAAGTATTTTAATAATAAGCCAACTTGCTCATCACTCTTCTCAATTTCAATATCAATTTCTTTGAATATTTCTGCAAACTGTGCTCGTACCTTCTCATACTCACTCTGTATTGCCGCTTTACTGCATTTTAAAAAACTCATTCCACATAACTCCTTGTTGTCTATTAAGATTAAGGTAGTAAAAGGTCTTTTGACACTGATACTCCTTAACTAAAAATCCCTTCTGCAAAATAATACATCGTTGAAACTCCAGCTCCCGTTGCTCCTGAACTTTGAAAAGCAAATATTGGTTTCTCACTCCATGCCGTACCTGCAATATCCAAGTGAATCCAAGGGATTCCTTTTGTAAAATCTCGGATAAATAATCCCGCTGTAATGGTTCCACTTCCTGCATTACTTATATTTCTAATATCAGCAATATCACTTTTAATCATCTCTTCATGTTCTTGGTAAAAAGGCAGGCGTAGATAGCGTTCACCTGACATCTGATAACCGCTTTCAAATTGCTTATACAACAAGTCATCATCACAGATAACTCCCGCACAGCTAAAGCCTAACATACTTACAACTGCTCCTGTCAAAGTGGCAATATCTAATATTTTCGTGACTTGCTCCTCTTGTACCGCATAGGATACGGCGTCTGCTAAAATCAATCGACCCTCGGCATCTGTATTGCCAATTTCTATTGTTTTGCCACTGAAAGAACCAATGACATCGCCTGGCACCAAACTACCCGCAGCAATCCTATTTTCACACATCGGAATCAAGGCTGTAACATTGACTTTACACTGATTCTTGGCTAATGCATAAATCGAGCCTACAACTGCTGCTCCACCAGCCATATCACCTTTTATTCCCTTCATTGAAGCTGCTGGCTTTAAACAGTAGCCACCAGTATCTACGGTCACACCTTTTCCTATTAAGCCTAATGTTTGTTCACTTTCTTGATTACCCTTGTATCGCAGAACCAACATACATGGCGGATATTCACTGCTTTGCCCAACCCCAAGCAAGGCGTGCATACCTAACTCTATTAACCTAGCTTCATCTAATAATTCTGTCTCCACCTTAACCGTCGAAACGAAATCCTTAATTTGTTTCGCCAAATCCAATGGTCTTAGTTGATTGGCTGGTAAATTTGTCATATTTCTAGCAAAGGTAATACCTTCACAAATCGAACGTTGTAGCTTGACATACTCTTCTGCCTTATCCCTATCAACTTCTCTAATTCCTGTTAAAACAATCTCAACCGCTTGCTTCTCTGCTTTGGAAAACTTAACCTGTTGATAATTGCCTAAATAAAAGCCTTCGGTCAAATCAAGAATCGCTTCTATACCATGCCGCGATATTAATTCGCCAACATCGACTTTACCACCAAATTGCTTTGCCTTTATCAATTGACTAGTTGCCTTAGCCGCTAATTCTTTTAGTCTTAATCGTTCTGTTAATACTTTGCCACAGCCAATCATCAGTATCGGTTGCTTATCGGTTTCAATAAACCATTGGCTACTCAAATAAGATGCATCAAAGAAATCACGATAGGTCTTTGGTAATTGTTCATATGCATCACTCTCTTGAAAATAAAAACGGATTGCTACTTGATTATCAATATATCCCGCTGTCTGCTTTTCTATTGTTATCATGATTTTGCTCCAATCTAATAAATTTGAACCCCTGACGCTTCTAGAGCATTAACAACTATTGTATCTAGTTCTTCATCCACTATAACTCCATCAATGTCATCCAAATGGGCATATTTGAATGAATCATTGAAATGAAATTTCTCTTTTTCCATTACAATATATTTATGCCGGCTACTTTGGATAGCCGTTTTCTTCGTCAAGCCATCTTCGACACCCCAAGTTGTAACTGTTGAGTCCACTATATCCACGCCACAAGTTCCTAAAAAAACGCGGTCAAAACTATATTGTTTAATAACTTCCATCGCTGCTGAACCCATAAATCCATTAATAACACTATACATAATTCCGCCAGTTCCAATCACCGTGATATCAGGAACTCCCATCAGTATTTGTAATATATCAATCATATTACTAACAACAATCACTTGCTTACGGCTTGCGGCTAACAATTTCGCAAGCTCAATATTAGTTGTCGAAACATCAAGGAAAATAGTCTCCTTATCTTTGATAATACTAAGTGCCTTTTTCGCTATCTTTTGCTTCTTATCAATATTAAAATCACGGCGACTAACCACTGCTCTTTTTAACGGGTAATCCTGTGACAAAATGGCTCCACCATATGTCCGCTTCAGTTTCCCTGCATTTTCCAACGATTTTAAATCTTTTCTAATGCAGTCTTCTGTTACTGCAAATTCTTTACTCAGATTTTTCACTCTGACTTTGCCTTCCACGCGAAGCTTCTTTTCTATTTCTTGCAGTCTTTCTTCTGAAAACATCAGCTTTACTCCTTACTTTTGATAATTACCTCAATTACCGTGTCTATTGCATCTGGTAAAACAGGATTGGGCCCTAAATCAGCAAAAACTATATCCGGATAATCACTATGCACCCAACTATCTGAAATTGGAATCTCGGCTCCTGTCGCTAGATAACGAATTCCTTCTACTTCTTCTTTCTTAACTCCTTGTAGTGGAACTGGACCAATTGTATTCTCGTATAAATGATAAAAGATTCGATTTTCTTTTCTCGTCACACGTCCAAAGTCTGGCTTGGCAATCTCAGCCTTTCCACAACCATAAATACTTTCTTTGTTCTTGCTCATCCAATTGCCAATATCGTGCAATATTTGCATCGATTCCTTCGGGATTGTCCCCTTAGCATCAGGTCCAACATTCAACAATAAGTTGCCGCCTTTAGAAACACATTCTACTAACTTTTTAATTAACATTGATGCTGGCTTAAAAAAGCGATCTGTCGCATGGTAGCCCCAGTTGTTATTCATAGTTACACAAGCTTCCCATGCCATATCATTGCCATTGACGTCTTGAATACCATTAGGTGGTATCATCTGTTCTGGACTTACAAAATCACCATGGTATGGGGTTGGATTACCTGTCGCAAGCGAACCATAGCCTTCACCACTTACCTCTAAGCGATTATCAATAATCACATCGGGTTGTAATTCTCTAACCATATTAATAAGTTTCGTTGCCCCCCAGGCTTCACCACGCATGTCATCATAAGAAAAGTCAAACCACAGGATATCTAGTTTCCCGTAATTTGTACAAATCTCACGTATTTGATTATGCATATAGGTAATATAGTTCTCAAGCTTACGATTCTCATTGCTATATAACGGATTATTTCGCATTGGGTGAATCTTATCCTGATAATGTGGATAATCCTCATGGTACCAATCCAACAAAGTGAAATAAAGTCCAACCTTTAAACCTTCGTCTCTAACTGCTTCAACAAACTCTGCTACAAAGTCTCTTTTGCAGGCTGTATTTGTCGATTTAAAGTCGGTATATTGACTATCATATAGACAAAATCCATCATGATGCTTAGCAGTTAAGACAACATATTTCATACCTGCTCGCTTCGCTGCCTTCGCCCATGCCTTGGGATCATAATCACTTGGATTAAATTCATTAAAATAACGCATATAATCTTCTTTTGACATTTCCTCACAACTTCTGACCCATTCACCTCTAGCTGGGATTGCATAAAGCCCCCAGTGAATAAACATCCCAAATCTAGCTTCTTGATACCACTTCATTCTTTCTTCGTAAACTTCTCGATTAAATTGATACATGCTATAATCCCTCACTATTTCTCTACTTTTGCAAAATATCTGGATAATGACACTGTACTTGGTGTGTGTCGCTAATCTTATACATCGTTGGTCGTTCATTACGACATTTATCAGTACAATACTGACATCTTGTACTGAACAAGCAGCCCTTTGGTGGATTGCTTGGACTTGGCAAATCACCTGCTAGAATAATTCTACTTTGTGCCTTGCCAGGATCTGGAATTGGAACTGCTGATAGCAGTGCTTTGGTATACGGATGTCGTGGATTCTCATATAATTCCTCTTTGTCCGCAAATTCCATAATCGACCCTAAGTACATTACGGCAATACGGTCTGAAATCATTTCGACAACACTTAAATCATGCGAAATGAACAAGTACGTTAGATTAAACTGTTCTTGTAAATCCTGTAATAAATTCAGCACTTGTGCTTGAATTGAAACATCCAAAGCTGATACTGGTTCATCAGCAATGATTAATTTGGGTTGTACTGTTAGTGCCCGAGCAATTCCAATTCTTTGACGCTGCCCACCAGAAAATTCATGCGGATAACGTTCGCCATGCTCTGGTCGTAGACCTACTACTTCTAACAATTCGTGAACCTTTTTTAATCGCTCACCACTAGTCATCTGTGTATGAATTAAAAGTGGTTCTGCAATTAAATCTTGAATCTTCATTCGGGGATTTAAAGAACCATACGGGTCTTGGAAAATCATCTGAATATCTGAACGAAGCGGACGCATTTGATTTTCACTTAATGAAGTAATCTCAGTTCCTTCAAACTCAATACTACCCGAGTCGGGAATTAGTAAATGATCTATCAAGCGTCCCATTGTTGACTTTCCACAACCTGATTCACCTACTAAAGAAAAAGTTTCACCTCGTCTAATATCAAAGCTAACTTGATTAACGGCATGGACCTTTTTTTGTTTTTCAAAGAGTGCCTTCTTAGTTGCAAAGGTCTTTTTTACATCCTTAACTGACAATATTGTATCTTGCATTATTTAGCACCCTCTTTCATTTCATTTAAAAAACATCGACATCTCCGTCCTGATTCAATCTCAATAAGTTCTGGCTCTTCTTCCATACAACGCGCAAAAGCTGAGGCACATCTCGGCGCAAATTTACAGCCCTTAGGCATTGCTGCTAAGTCTGGTACACTACCAGGGATTGACGGTAAACGCTTCGTCTTGGAACCTAATTTGGGAACTGAATCAATTAAGCCCTTGGTGTATGGATGGCTTGGCGCAGCAAATAAATCTGCGACTAAGGCTTCTTCAACAATTCGTCCAGCATACATTACAATCACCCGTGAACACATCTCGGCCACGACCCCTAAGTCATGCGTAATCATCAAAATACCAGTATTCTTCTCTTGGCGTATTTCTTCCATCAGCTCTAATATTTGAGCTTGGATTGTTACATCAAGTGCGGTTGTTGGCTCATCAGCAATCATTAACTCTGGCTCGCAAGACATTGCCATCGCAATCATGACCCTTTGACACATTCCGCCTGAAAGTTGATGCGGATAGCTCTTCAATGTCACTTCTGGTTCTGGAATCCCAACCAATTTCAATACCTTAAAGGCACGTTCTCTAGCTTCGGATTTGCTAATCTGGTTATGCAAAAGAATCGCTTCAATAAGCTGCTTTTCAATTCGCATACACGGATTTAATGAATTCATCGGTTCTTGAAAAATCATTGATACCTTACGTCCACGGACACTACGGATTTCTTTTTTGTTAAGTTTTAATAAATCTTTTCCATCAAATAATACACTCCCCTTGGGAATTCTACTATTCTCAGGTGCTAATAATCGCATAATCGAGAGTGATGTCACTGATTTGCCACAGCCTGACTCACCCACTAGTCCCAAAATTTCACCTTTATTGATATGAAATGAAACATGATTTACCGCCGTCACCCAGCTCTTATCTCGCTTAAATTCCGTCTGTAATTCTTTTACTTCTAATAAATGTTCTGCCATATATTCACCCATTGCACATTGCAATTTTCTTTCATTCTTTATTAGTTTAGTTTCGGGTCCAGTGTATCTCTTAGCCCATCCCCTAGCATATTAAATGCCAATACTGTCAAGAAAATCAACATCCCCGGAAACAATACCATATGTGGAGCTGTATTTAAATAATTTCGCCCTGAAGAAAGCATTGCCCCCCAATCAGGCTCGGTCACATTAGCTCCAAATCCCAAGAAGCTTAGCGATGATGCCGCTAAAATAGCCGTTCCAATTCGCATTGTAAAATTGACAATCATTGACTGAATTGTGCCAGGGAAAACATGGATAAACAAAATCCGTCCACGCTTACAGCCGATAGACCTTGCCACCTCAACATATAATGATGACTTTACTGATAATGTTGCACTACGAATAATTCTAGCGAAAGAAGGAACGGTAAAGACCGCCACTGCTATCATTACATTAATTATACCTGGTCCAATAATTGCTACTACTGCAATTGCTAAAAGGATATCTGGAAAAGCAAATAAAACATCACAACTACGCATGATTATTGAATCTAATATCCCACCATAAAATCCCGCAAGCAAACCTAATACAACACCAACTACCGTGCCAATTGTCGTCGCAATTAGCGCACTTGAAAGTGATAATCTAGAACCTGCCATTAAACGACTAAAAACATCACGTCCTAACTCGTCTGTACCCCAAATATGTGCCGCTGACGGTCCTTGTAGTAAACTATTATAATCAGACGCCGACACATCATACGGAATAATGTAAGGCGCAATAATCGCTATAACCATCAAAAACAAAATAAAGCCCAGAGAAATCACTGCCACTTTTCGCTTCAAAAATTTCTTTAAAAATTCCGCCATTCTACTCTGCCCTTTAGGGAGTCCTTCGGCTGAAATCAATTGCTCTGCTTTTTTCAATGTTCCGCCCCCTATTCGTATCTTACGCGTGGATTAATAAAGCCATAAAGTACATCAACAATTAAGTTAATGATGATATATTCTGCCGCAAAGAACAGTAATAATGCTTGTACTACTTTATAGTCTCTAAAGTTAATAGAATCTACCAGTAAACGTCCCAATCCTGGAATTGAGAAAACGGTCTCAGTCATGACTGAACCCGACAACAAACCACCAATCTGAAGACCAATAACTGTAACAATCTCAATTGAAGAATTCTTAAATGCATGTTTCATAACAACCTTTGTTTCTGAAAGTCCTTTTGCTCGCGCGGTTCGAACATAATCATCACGTAGACTGCTTAACATCGATGATCTTGTAAATCTCGCTAAAACTGCCATAATTCCCGCTCCCATCGTCAGCGATGGTAGAATATAGCTTTTCCAAGTATCTAATCCTGCTGTTGGCAACCAACCTAAATTAACGGAAAAGAAATGAATCAACTCAAGACCTAACCAAAATCCTGGAATCGAAATCCCCGATATGGCAATTATCATGGTTAAATAATCTAGTGGTTTGCCTCTAAATACTGCTGAAATAATACCCATACTCACACCAATAATTGCTGCCCAACAAATTGAAAAAAGCGTCAACAACAATGTTGGCTTTAATTTTGGTATAATTACTTCAGCCACTGTTCTTCCATTTTTAACGGACATTCCTAAATCGCCAGTCAGTAGACCTTTCATGTACTCGGTATATTGTTCTAACAAAGGTCTATCAAGACCTAATTGTTCGCTTATAACTGCTACCTCTTCTTTTGTGGCATCCTGCCCTGCAATTAGTCGCGCCGGATCTCCTGGAATCAAATGGATAAACATAAAGATTAAAAATGAAACCACTAAAAGCATAGGTATCGTGCTCAACAGTCGTTTCCCAAAATAGCGTCCCATATTACCCCTCCTAATATTAACTCTTATTTTCTAGAAAAACTGCCACGAGATGCAAAACGATTCTCATTGGCAGCCTTCTAAAATTAATTCAATGTTACTTAAGCACTGTTATATGTCTAACTATTGTGCTAATGTTGCATCAACGAAGTTGAACGCTCCGTCTGGAGCAACATAAACATCTGATAAATATTCTTTTGTGGCATAAATAATTTGATCATTAGCAAGGAATAACCATGGTGCTGCTTCCCAAGCCAGCTTTTGTGCTGGTCCATATTGTACCGCTTGTTCTGTTAAGTCAGCAGTTCCAAGACCAATATCTAGCATTTCATCAAACTCTGGGTTGCTGAAGTATGCTGTATTAGCGCTTGTTGGTGGCATCATACTACTATGTAGTAATGAACGTGTAGAACCATCCATTGTTAAATCTGACGCTGACCAGTTAACATACCACATTTGAAGTTCAGCTTCATCTTGGTCTACAAAAATTTTACTACTAACTGTTGCTGGCTCCATTGGAAGTACTTCTACTTCAATGCCAATTTGCTCTAATTGTTGTTTCACAAAAGTCATACCTTTAATCTCTTGGGTACTGTTATCGCCCCAAAGTGTTAATTTAAAGCCATCTGCAAACCCTGCTTCTGCTAATAGCGCCTTTGCTTTTTCAACATCATACTCATAAGGTGTTTGTTCTTCATATCCAACGATAATTGCTGGTGCCACTGATGTTGCTGGTGACGCATGACCATTATACATAACTTGAACATATGCATTTTGATCAATTGCATGGTTCATCGCTTGACGTACTTTAACATCTTGCAATTCAGGTAAGGTGGTATTTAGTGTAACATAACGCATGATATTTGAGTCATCTACTAAAACATTAATATCATCAGTTCCTTGAATGTCTGCAATCTGATCTGATGGCATTGGGTAAACGAAATCCGCTTCGCCCGTTTTAAGCATTGCTGTTCTTGCTCCTGCTTCTGGAACCTCTTTAATTGTTACGCTATCTACTGATGGAGCTTCACCCCAGTATGTCTCATTACGCTCTAAGATAATGTGACTTCCTTCTTCCCATTCTGTACAAATGAATGGACCAGTACCAACTGGGTTGTTCATAATGTCATTGCCAAATTCTTCAATTGCCGCTGGACTAACGAAACAGACTTGTGTCAATCTATTAAGAAATGGTGAATATGCTTCCGACATTGTAAAGATAACTGTATAATCATCTGGAGTATCAATGTTTGCGATTCTCGCTTTTTCAGTACCATCTTCTTGAGCAACGATGAATCTACTTCTTTGTCTTAGTCCATTTTCTGGATTTACAACGCGGTCATAGTTTGCTTTTACTGCTGCTGCATTAAAGTCTGTTCCATCTGAGAATTTCACGCCTTCACGTAGTTTAAATGTGTAAGTAAGTGAATCTTCTGAAACTTCCCATGATTCTGCAAGTGCTGGTACAAGGTTTAAATCTTTATCGAATTTGACTAAGGTTTCATATACCCCTCTAGTTGCTGCAATTGCATTAGTATCTGAAATGTTCCCTGGATCCATTGAACTCACAGTACCTTCAATTGCAATTACTAAATCATTATCACTTGATTTCGCTTCTGCGTTAGATGCTTTTACAATAAAACCATCCTCAACTATTGCTGCAACCTCTGCGTCTAATACTTGTTCTTCTGTTACCGATGTTTCTCCTGCTGGTTCATCACTTGCTGGCTTGTCGCTGGCTTTAGAACCACATCCTGCCAACATTGTTGTTACCATTGCTAAACCAATAACCAATGCTAATAATCTTTTTTTCATTTTTTCTCCTTCTTCTCAGCTTCACTAAATATCTCAAAATTAATCCTAAATTTAATTTTGTCATTTGCACCTAGTGAAAACATCTATTTATTTAGATACAGCATAGCAATTTTTAGCATAATCGTCAATTGTTTTTATTACTTCGAATTATATTTTATTGTTTTAATCTTATTTCACTTTAATTTCACCATACCAAACGAGTAACATAAAAGATAATTAAAGGACTTTTTATTCTCTATTGTTGCTGTTTAAAGACTGCTATGATAAACAATATTATTAAAACTGGCAACAAGACTGGCATTAAGACTCTAAACATCACACCAAATATCCATAATATCAGACCAAGCACCAGCAACAAGCCAATAGCTAATGCCAAGCAGCCCCATCTAGAAGTTGTCATCATTTGAAATGGCATCGCGCGACGTTGGCTTGATGTCTCTTCTTGATAAATAGTTTCACCAGCTTCCTCTTGGTAAAATCCACCTCTTTGGGTCTCATTGCTTGATGTCTCTAAGATTGTCCGTGCTAATAAAACCGGATCACCTATTGAAGCAATAACTTCCTCCTCTGAAATACCATTACTTTCTTCTTGATTAATATAATCACTATAATAACGTACATGCTCTTCCATCTGCGAAGCTGTCAGTCCTTCTTTTAACTTTTCACATAGTGCATGAAGAAATTCATTTTTATTCATTACCTCTACCTATCCCTTCATTAAATTCTTTGATTCGTCTTTAATTTGATTCCTTTGCATTGCATTTTCTAGTGTATCCCCACTACTTTCTAGTAGTTTAGTCTTTACTTTTTGTAATAATTTTATATATCGGCTTTATATTTAGTTTACCATAATTATTGTTGAAAATAAACATATCAAATAAATCTTATCCCAAATTATTAAATCACTCTATAATGTTTTATTTTTCTCAGTATTTGCTTGACAATTATCTTTGTATCATGTAGAATAATCTTTGTCGCAAAAGTGCAAATATGCATTGGATAGCGATGTTGTACGTGTAGCTCAGCTGGATAGAGCGTCTGGCTACGGACCAGAAGGTCGGGAGTTCGAATCTTCTCACGTACGTTTTAAAAAAAGAATCATCCACATGGATGATTCTTTTTTTATATTATCCAAATACGATTTAAGAGAACCCAACTCAAACCTGGCTTTCTTCGTTTTCGTTAGATTCTCTTAAGCTGTTTCACTCCTAATCCCAAGCTATACTTTCTTGGCCTTTTATAAGTTCTATAGCCCTCAATACCTTACTTTTAGTTTCTTCTAAGTGCTTCAATTGGACTTAGCTTAGCTGCTTTTCTAGCTGGGTAAATCCCAAAGAATACACCCACTGCACACGAGAAGAATGTTGCGAATACTATTGTCATAATATCTAGCCCTGGTTTAATATCCATCTCCATCAAGCCACTTATTAACGAACATATACCCGCCGCCCCTAAGAGACCTAGAATAATTCCGATAATACCACCTAGAACCGTCAGAATCGCCGACTCTGCTAGGAACTGCATCATGATTGAAGTCGTCTTAGCACCTAACGATTTCCTAATGCCGATTTCACGCGTTCGCTCCGTTACCGATACTAACATAATATTCATAACACCAATACCGCCTACCAGCAGTGAAATGCCAGCCACACAAGATATAAATAACGTCATCATATCCATAACTTGATTAATCTGTCCCATCATATCAGCAAAACTTTGAACTCTAAAATAATCTTCTCCTACCGATTGGTGTCTTGCTTCTAATAACTTAATAATATTATTGGTTATTTCTTTGCTATCCATGGTCTTATCTGTTAATATTTCAATATTATAGAATTCCTCAAGGTCGTCTCCGAAATCGCTAAGTGCTGTGTATGGTATGTACAATTGCACTGGTGCCCCTTCATATGTATATTGAACCATCGCATTGCCCTCTGGCTCTTCAACCATCCCAACAATCTCGTATGTCTTGCTAATACTGCCACTCACAACATCTATTGTCATTCCGACTACATTATCGGAGCCATACAGGCGCTTAGCATCTGTATCCAATAAAACAGCAGTTGCACGACCTGCTGCAACATCTGATTCTGATATATGCCGACCATACTTTGTTTCATAATTATACATCCTAAGAGAATCTTCAGTCCCACCACTTAATTGAATCGTAAAGTCGCCTTTACCAGTTACCGTTTCACCAGTTATCACAACTGATGGGCTAATCCCCTCAACACCGTCAATCTCTTCTTTAATAGCTACCACATCATCAGCCGTAAACCATTCATCTGCTAACTGTGCATCTTCGCTAAGATACATATAAACAAGCCCACCGACCATATCGTCCAAATCAGCATTCATCTGCTTAGTCGTCCCGTCTCCGACTGCCATAATCATAATCACCGATGAAATACCAATGATAATCCCTAGCATCGTCAAAAAAGAACGTCCCTTATTTGCCAAAATATTCTGAATAGCCATCTTCACATATTCCACAAATCTACTCATGTGTATACTCCTCTCTGGCTATCATTAATTAGATAATGTCATATCGTCATTAGCTGTCTCTTGTGCTTCTGACTCAATAGCTGCTACTTTATCGCCTTCAACCAAGACACCGATATCGACGATAACTTGCTCACCTGCCTTTAGACCCGTTATAATCTCTACCGATGTTGTTGAAGCAACACCCGTCTCAACAGTTCTCTTAACAACTATTCCATCTTCAATAACATAGCAAAAAGCGCCGTCTTTACCGATATTGATTACTTCGCTTGGCACCACCAAAACACTTGTAGCCTCTGCCACTTTAATTATCGCCTTCGCTTCTACACCAAGGAATATATTCGCGTCTGGATTGTCAATATGGACCTTCGCTCCGATAGTAGTATTGCCTTTCTCATCTGGCATCGCAATACGGTCAACCTTGATTACTGTTCCTTCATATTCATTGCCTGCCAAAGTAATAGCCGCTTTTTGTCCTTCTTTTAACTTCGCATAATCATTCTTTGAAACCCTAATATCAATACTTACATCCTCAGTGCTTTCTAATGTAAATAACTCCATACCTTGAGCTACGGTTGACCCTCTTTTAGTCATAACGCTCGAAATAACTCCCGTAAATTCTGCTTGAAGACCTTTCTTACCTTCTTCGATTAATTCTTCGATAGACTTTGCTTCAAGCTCTGTCAAGTTGGTTCCTATCTCCATCTTCGCTTTCGTTTCTGCTGTTAATCCCCCTATATCACTCTCTGCTTTAGCTTTCTCTGAAGCAAGTTCACCCTTAAGCTCTCCTAGATATGCACTGGCGCTTTCTAACTCAGCTTGTAAATTATATGTATCAGCCATTACATTTCCTGTTGTATCAACATTGTTACCAACCAAATAATATTCATCGCGTGCATTATTATATGCTTCTTCAGCTTGCACTCGTGCAAGTTCTGCATTATTCTTTTCATTTTGTGCCGCTATATATGCATTTTGTTTGTCATAAATATCATCCAAACCTTTGTTAATTGCATCATCATATTCTTTCTCAGCTATTTTCAATTTCATCTCAGCATTATTATATGCAACTAAACTATTTTGATAAGCTATTTCTAATTGCTGCATCTCTGCCATAATCCCTTGGCGTACTGACTCTGCCATTGCCGCCGCATAATTAGCCGCATCTATAGCCGCATTTTGAGCGTCTACATTAGCTTGGTTAATTGCATACTTTAGATTATCAACATGTGCCTGCCATTGATTCACGGCATTTTGTAATTTATTAGCGTTAGCCTGTGCTTGTGCTTGTTTATTAATATTCTTATTGTTTTGGTTGATGGCATCGTTATAATCAAGGTGACCTGACTGGACTTGTAATTCCGCCCGTTCATTGTTTTCTTCAAGATCCTTTAAGTCAAAAACAATTAGTTTCTCACCTCTTTCAACACTATCACCAGTCTCGAAATTCAATTCCGCTACCTGGGCATTAACTGGTGAGAAAAAGACTTTTGAATTCATACTTTTAACGGTTCCAGTTACATCTAATTGTTCTTTCACATCGCCTGTTTCAACAGTAATAGCTTCTGTCTGCACAATAACCTCTACTGGTGGACGCATTGCATTAACTATCGCTAATATGCCCACAATCAGCACAAGTCCGATGATGCTACAAATCATTAATATCTTGCTCTTTTTACTTAATCCTTTTTTCATGATTTCACTCTCCTTTTATTGACATCCCTTATTAAAATAGTCACTTTCTATCTTACCATCCAAAATGCGGATAACCCGGTTCGCTTTATCTGCAATATTATCGTCATGAGTAATTAGTATTACCGTTCGCCCTTCTTGATACATCTCATTTAAAATCAACAAAATCTCACGGCTTGATGCCGAGTCTAAGTTCCCCGTTGGCTCATCCGCCAAAATCACTGGTGGTTTCGCAGCAATCGCTCTAGCTATAGCTACACGTTGTTGCTGGCCACCTGACATCTCCGTTGGTCGATGCGTCATACGATTAGATAACCCTACACGTTCCAGCGCCTCTATCGCCAGCTTTCTTCGCTCTTTTCTATCGAGCCCACGATATATCAACGGTAGTTCTACATTTTCTATAGCTGTTAGGCTTTGAATTAAGTTAAATCCTTGAAAAATAAAGCCAATCTCCTTATTCCTAATATAAGACAAATCATTATCTCGTAATTTCGATACATCAGTTCCATTTAAATAATATTCCCCTGACGTAGGTACATCCAAACAACCTAACATATTCATCAGGGTTGACTTACCAGACCCCGATTGACCAATGATAGCGACAAACTCACCTCTGTCTATCTTTAGGTTAATACCATCTAATGCACGCACCTCATTCTCACCAGGATTGTAAATCTTATGTAGATCAGTTACTTCAACTAATGAATTCATATATTCCCCTTTCTAGTATTATTTTATGTCTGTTACATTAGAAAACCTCCCCATGCTTTCTAATATAACAGACGAAGGCGGCAACTATATCACCGTTACCCCCCCCCCGCCTATTTTTATTTGTACCTATTTATTAGTGTCTTCGGTACTATTTAAACTTCACCTTGACTGCTACCACTTAATGCTTCTTTATTTTTAAGTGCGCCCCATAAGTAAAGCACTGGTAGGACTAATGAAATTGCAGTCCAAATTATATTCAAGCTTCCATCTACTGCTGATATTGCTGCATTTACAATCAAAAAAGCAATTATAATAATCCCCATAATAAAACATGTCTGAGCCTTTTCTGGTTTCTTACTATTCTTAACACCTAGAATTCCTGTCACAAGGTCTAGTGCTGCTGCTACTAGAGCCACGATTGCTGCCAACCAAGCTGCGCCTCCTGATACGTCTACAGCAACCCCTTGTTGTTCAAGTGCTTGTAGTGTTTCTGGATTTTGCATCATTGCTGCTCCTAACATTGCCAACAATGCAATAATTAATAAGATTACTCCTCTAATAATGAACAAAATACCAACAACCTTTAGTAATCCCTTTCCTGGTGCTTCCATATTACTACCTCCCATTTTTCTTTAAACTATTTAATTAAAATGTAACTCCTTGAAATTTTACTGCTTCTGGCTTTACTTGTCAATTATTTCTCGAAATCTTAATATTTAATTAAAATATTATGTCTGCTATAAAATCACTCGCTAAGCATCTTTTTCTTCCGTTTTATGCCACTACATGCTATGCTTTATCATATTAATACCCGCGTGGTAAATTAAGAGAGGACTTTATGGAAACCATATCCGCCAAAACTATCATTACTAAAACTAAAAAACCAGCTGCTTGGTTCGGAGCTGATTATAATATGAATATTTATCGTGGTTGTTGCCATGGTTGCATCTATTGTGACAGCCGTAGTGACTGTTATCGTAATTTTGATTTTGATAAAGTCAAGGTCAAGGAAAATGCTTTGCAAATTATCCGAGACGAACTACGGCGAAAGGTCAAAACTGGTGTAATCGGCACTGGTGCGATGAGCGACCCTTATAATCCTTTCGAAAATAAGGCGCTTCTGACTCGTCATTCTTTGGAACTCATTAATGCTTTTGGCTTTGGCGTCGCAATTGATACAAAAGGGGTCCTTGTCACTCGTGATATTGACATTCTCACTGATATCAAAGCGCACTCACCCGTCTTGGTAAAGATGAGTATTACCACCGCTGATGATGACTTAAGCAAAATCATTGAGCCCCATATAGCTTGTAGTAGCGAAAGATTTGCCGCTATTAAAACTTTATCCGACGCTGGTATCTTCTGTGGCTTATTGATGATGCCAATTTTACCTTTTATTAATGATACTACTGAGAATATTACTGCTATCGTTACAAAGGCTAGCGCTGCTGGAGCTAAGTTTATTTATCCTGCCTTTGGCCTAACGCTTCGGCAAGGTAATCGCGAATACTTCTATGAACAATTAGATATCCACTTTCCGCAACTAAAAGAAAAATACATTAGTAAATATCGCAACAACTATGTCTGCACCAGTCCTCATGCCCGCCAATTGTGGACTTTGTTTGTTGAACTATGCAAGCAACACCAACTGCTCTATAATATGAAGGATATTACTTATGCCTATAAACGCTCTTATGAAAATGAGCAACTAAGCTTGTTCCCTTGATATCTTGATTGCTTCTCATAGATTAGACGAATAAAACTTAATTTCGTTACAGATATGCTGCATAAAAGCCCGACAAAAATGTCGAGCTTTTATTAGATGAAAACAATAAATTTTATTTCATTAACTTTTTGAGTAGCTTAAGATGTTCTTTAAATGGTGGATAGCGCAAGTATACATCTACTAGGTTTGATTTCTTGATAATACCTTTAGGATGAGTAAATGTTTCATAACTATTCTTACCATGATAATGCCCCATCCCACTATTGCCAACACCTCCAAAGGAAATATAATGACTAGCCACATGAATCACCACATCATTAATGCATCCGCCACCATATGAAGTCGTACTAACCACATGCTTTTCATTTTGCTTACTATTGGTAAAAAGATATAATGCTAATGGTTTGGGGTGTCTCTTAAGCATCTCGGTAATATCGGTTAATTTATCGAACTCCATAATTGGTAAGATTGGTCCGAAAATTTCTTCTTGCATAACGGCACTATCCCAACTCACTTCATCCATAATCGTCGGGGCAATCTGTCTAGTTGCTTCATTCACCCGACCGCCGGTAACAACCTTGCCACTACCAAGCAAACCTCTAACCCGCTCAAAGTGCTTTTGATTAATCGCCTTTGGATAATCTGCATTTTGCTCTGGTTTATCACCATAAAAGACTTTGATATACTTTATCATCTCATGTACTAACTCAGCTTTAACACTTTTATGTACACATAGATAATCTGGTGCAACACAAGTTTGTCCGCCATTTAATAATTTACCCCAAATGATTCGTTTAGCCGCTAACTTTATATTAGCGGTCTCATCGACAATACACGGACTTTTTCCACCAAGTTCTAAAGTAACTGGCGTCAAATGTTCGGCTGCTGACTTCATTACTATTTGACCTACTGTTGCGCCGCCAGTAAAGAAAATATAGTCAAATCGTTCATCTAATAAAGTCTTATTCGCCTCACGACCACCTCTAACTACGGTCATATACTCCTCGGTAAATATCTCGGTAACTATTTTCTCGATTATCCCCGCGGTATTAAAGGAATATTCTGACGGCTTAACAAAGACGCAGTTACCGGCTGCCATTGCCCCTACAACAGGTGACATCGCTAACTGAAACGGATAATTCCATGGTGACATTATCAAGGTCACTCCATATGGCTCTGTCGTTATATAACTTGATGAAAGAAAATGAATTATCGGTGTCTTCGCTCGCTTTGGCCTACTCCACTTTCTGACATGCTTAATAGCATAATTGATTTCTTCTAATACTAAGGCTATCTCAGTTGCATATCCTTCAAATTCAGATTTATTCAAATCAAGTCTTAGGGCTTTTAATATTTCATCTCCCATCCAAAATCGTATTCTGAAAAATAGTTGCTATGATAAATGATAAAACAACTCCTAGTTATATTGGCTTAACTATACAACTTTTTATTTATCTTTTCAAGAAAACAATATTGAATTATCGGGTAATCTCTTTTTTGGTGCAATGGATATTTCTTGGTGGCTTTAATCCTGCCAATATTTTCTAACCGTCTTAATATTCAAGCTAGTTGATTGCACACATTCGCTTTTCGTTGCATGAGGGTATAATTCCTGATACATCGCTACAATATGCTCCTTGGTTGGTCGTCCTATTTTCGCCGAATCCTTATTCTCACAAGTTCTAGATGTGAACTTATGCTCAAGCATATAAGTTATCATCGTTAATTGTTCAGACATTTTTATTATTAGCTTATCATCCATAACAGTTCTCCTTTGGTAAAAAGTCTTTTTTCCTAAATAAACCTTACGCAAAACAAGGACTTTATTGTAGTCTTTTTCTTTTTAGCTTTTAAAAATTTCCAACTTCCCCAAAAAATAAATGCCAAGAACAAAGAGTCTGCTGGCAGACTCGCCGCGCCGAGCGTTCTTCCAATTAAGCGAGTGCGCATCCCGCGGAGCGTTTTTGCTTTATAGGAGAACTTTCCTATAAAGCAAAAAAAGAGCTACGCTCTTATAGAAACGTTCTCCTCTTTTGCTACCTGTAATTATTTTATATGTTATTTGTAATTAAGATTGATAATTAGTTCCTTTAATAAGGTCCACTCTTGAATCTGTGGAATAAAAGACATTCTAAGAGTCTTACAATCAGTTAGTTCCTCTTGCGGTTCATGATTATATACAATAATATCTGGCTTTACCGCCTCCACTAGTTTAAGTGTAATTGGTGAATTATAAATGAATACTCCATCAACACCCTTTGGCAGTAATGTTTTCGCTAGTGTTTCTAGATATACTACAAACCCCGCCTCACCTTCAAAAGAATATAATATCTTGGTCGCTTGCGCCTTTTGTGAATAGATAAATTGACTAGAAATCATCGTAAGTTGTACTGATACACTCTCAATATCATATAATGGCAACAACTCATTCACCTCCGAGTTATTAAGCGCCTGATACCAAACTGCATGAAGATTGCCTAAGTTGTCGACAATATAGGTCTGTACATCCGATGAACCTAGTTGAAATACTGGCGATATTTGAGTTAAGAGATGTGTATTTATCAAATATGCCATGTGCGTATCTAAGAAATTCTTTTTATCCTCTGCTTGAATATTGAGTCTGTATGCCATTTCTTCCAAAAACGAAATTACTTTTTGCTTATATCCTTGTATATCATCAGCATCACGATACAACAAGCCCTCTTCACTTGGAAAGTAGATAATGGAATTAAAGCTAGCTACATAGGCCCAGACTATCTCTGACTCTGGAATCTCTATTCCGCCTAAGTTATTAGATAGCTCCGTTCTATAAACGCTTCTGAAATCTTGATAAGAGTCTCTGCCATATATTCTCTCAATAAAAGTATCTTCGATTTGGATAGTTTTCCCAACTGATAACCTATCTCGCGTAACTAATAATAATCTGGTCACCTGTTGATAACTATAATTTATTATCCTCAATTTTTTTGCTTTCAACTTACTCATCATACTTTCATAAATACTGACGCAATATGGCAATTGCTCCTTACAGACTAACATATATAATTCTTGAAATTCACTAAAATAGGTGTATCCGAAATAACGGATATTAGCTTCATTCCCAATGAATTGCAAATCATACAACGATAGTCTGCAATCAAAATCACGTAGAACCTTGTTGATATGCTTTATTCTGACACTTAATGCTGAAACAGAAATAAATAGCTTCTCTGCCATCTCATGGATATTAACACCCTTATTCAAAAAAGCATGTTCTAATATTTGAAAAGAAGATGTCTTTTGTGCTATTTCAATTAATGTCACCTCTATTGTTTGGGTGCTAGTATTATATAGCACAACATTATTTTCAGATATTGATAAAGAAAGAGTTTCAGGTAGCAATGTCTTTGCTAACTCTAAAGTAGTAAAAACGGTTTTTCGGGAAACATCTAAAATTTCTTCTAATTTCTTAATCGTAACCGAATATTTAGCTTCATATAATACTTCTAATATCTTCATACTTCTTTTTAATTGCTTATCATATATCATTTTATAAAATAGTAGCTCCAAAACAATTTCTCTCCTTTGTAAAACCATGCCCCGATTAACATAATCGTCCCTAAATCACACTGTAGTTGTGTAAATATTCTATCACACATGATATCACCACATCAATTCAAAAACAAAATTTGGTAGCATAAATTTACTATTGGACTAGAAACATTTTTTACAAACTCCTAACCCGATTGATTCTGCTTGCTCCTTTGTCATCTTTGTCGCATTATTAGGATTCATTCTTCCACAATCTGGAACGTTATGATACTTTTCGCCATTGGCTGATTTCCACACTGCTGATACCAATTCACCTTTCTGTGGCTGTGTTCCCTTATCCTTAATATCTCCTTGCGAATAATCATTACCGGCTTCCTTGTCCCACTGCCATTCAACGCCATTTGAAGTCGCAACAATATTCCCTTGAATGTCATTTCGATATACCTCAATACCCATCACTTCAAGTTTATCCATTATATCTTTATCCGGATGCCCATATTTATTATTTTCACCAACAGATATTACTGCCCATCTTGGTAATGTCTTTTCTAAAAAAATATTCGATGTAGATGAAGCTGACCCATGATGTGCTACTGACAAGATATCTGTTTGTAAATCGATTCCCGAATTAACAATTGCCGCTTCTACTTTACTATCCGCATCACCCGTTAAGATTATACTATTTTCACCGTTTTCCAATTTGACTACGATAGAGTTGGCGTTGCTGTTTTTTTCTTCTGTTGCCGTTGAAAGAATGGTCATCTTGACACTACCAAATTCAAATGTGTCACCAATATCTGGATGTTGAACTACTAAGCCTTTTTCCGCTACTTTGTTCATAAATGATTGATACAAGTTACTATCATGCTCATAATCAGCACCAATTACATTATGAACGTTAAATACATTAAGACAACCTATCAAGCCAGCTAAATGGTCCTCATCATAGTGCGATGACACCAAATAATCTATATCGGTTATCAACTGCTGCTCTAGATATGAAACAACATTACTGGATTTATCCCGTCCGCCACCATCATAAATCATACTTTGTTCATGTGAGCTAACCAATATTGACAGCCCTTGGCCAACATCAATAAAATGCACCGACATTTCCGGCTCCGATGCTGGTGTCTCTGTTAGCTCTAGTATTACCGCATTAGTAGATGTTGGTGCTTCAACGACTTCTTGCCGACCCGCTTTAAACTCTTGGCATCCCAGCAGCATAAGCATTATGATAATCATTAATAACCATAGTTTCTTTTTCATGTAAGTTATCCCCCATTTTACATTTTATATAGTAGTATTCTATCCACTTTAGTAGAAGATTCCGCTCCTTCGTAGAGTTTACACATCGTTTTCATTTTACCAAAAGATACTCCTACCCCACCACCAGTATCGGCAACACAATACTAATCACAAACTCCCCATCAGAAGCATTTATATTGTACTCACCATTATATTTCCGAACTGATTTTTGCACATTCGTTAAGCCATAGCCATGAAATGAACTATTCGCTTTTGATGTCTGCTTGTTCGGCTCATAAACACCACGCATCGAATTCTTAATTACTATAACTAAAAATCGTTCCTTGGCTCTGACATTCACAAAAATATATTTATCCGCATCATCCACTCCAATACTTGCTTCGATGGCATTATCCAGCAGATTTCCAAATATTGTACTGATATCCAAAGGTGCTATGAAATCACCGCTTCTAAAATCAACATCACATTCTGTCCGAATATTATTCTCGTGCGCTAGTCTGATTTTCTCACTGATGACAATATCCAAAAACTCATTGCCGGTACTAACATAAGCCTCATACGATTCAATTTTACCAGTAAGCTGTTTGGCTACATTTTCATCCTTGATTAACAAAAGATGATTTTTTAAGTCGTGATATATTTCACTAATCTTTTCCTCATCTTCCTGCCTTCTAACATAATACTCATGCTTTAATAGCATTTCTTGAAGTGCTAGCTCCTCTCTTTGTGCTTTCTTTTGTACCGATAAATACCTTTCTAAAAAAAGAAGTGTGTAAATAAAGGAACAAAATATAGCGATACAGCAAACTAAATAAAGGACACGCTCCACATTCGTTGGTCTATTATAGATAATCAGCGTCATACATTCAAAAACCAAAAGAAACGGTATCCCCACGCTAAGTATCGGTATAATCTCTTTAAACGTCCTATCTTCCTTATTCTTGCTCGTCAACTTCTTAAATAGAACAATGAAAAAGAAGTGCAGTGCTTTGGCCATTAGAACTACTGGGATAATAAAATCTTCAAATATAAGATTATTGTCAACTATCGGACGATTAAAGATGCTCCAACTATTAAAAACGATTTCTTCACTAATGACCAAAGCCAACATATCAATAAGCACATAGAAAAACAGCTTAAACATACTACATTGATAGATAAAATTCCCAACCCCTACCACAATCAAAAACCGCGCCACCAGCTTCGCAAGAAAACTCATATCAAGCAACGTCATAATCTCGATTACAACCAATAGCACCAAAAATAATATCCACTGTGTATGCTTCTTATATTTTTTCTCATCCTTTAGCAAAAAAAGAATAAACCCGTTTTCTAAGCTTGTAAAAGCCAAATCCGTAGCTACCTGCCAAATCATATCCGCTCACCCCAATAATTTGCTAAACTCTTCATAAAATCTCTTTTCTTATTTTTGCTAATCGGTATCATGCTGCCTATCAAAAGTCGTGCATCCATTTTTTCAACGCTTTCAACATATGCTAAGTTAACGATGTAAGATGAATGACAACGTGAAAATCCTGCTCCCTTTAATTCTGCTTCTAGCCCTTTCAACTTCTTGTAGCAAAGGAAGTTGCCCTCTTTCGTGTGAATCAAAACATTTCGATGCGCTGTTTCTATATAAATGATATCCTTTAAAATAATTTTATAAAACCCATTATCATTTTTTACTACAAGGAATCCTTCATTATCGCCGATGTGCCTGCGCCTCCACAAATCAAGCTCCATTTTCATTCGCTTATATCCGATTGGCTTAATAATATAACTGGCGGCATCTACCTTGTATCCTTCTAGGGCATACTGAAGCAAAGAGGTCAAAAAGATAATACTAACAGCTTTATCACGTCCTCGAATTTCCTTGGCGGTTTGTATTCCGTCCATAAATGGCATTTTCACATCAAGAAAAATGATGTCATAATTACCTGTGTATTTATCTAGTAATTGCACACCGCTTGTATATTCACAAATTTTTATCTCTTGCTCGGTCTCTGACGCATACTTCCTAATAAGGTTCCTGGTATTCGCCAATATACTTTCCGAGTCATCACATATCGCAATAATTATCACTTTGTACCTCTTTGCTATTTATTCATTTTAAAGCTACGGTCTATCGTTAACCTTCCCTTGTTAAACCCAAATATCTTTTCGCGCCCTGTACCGACTTCCTATATAAAAGATATTGATAAACGCCTACTAATGCACATAAGGCTATCTCAATAATAATGATTCGTACTTCACCTGCTGTCAAGCGTCCATCGTTTTGCCATAGTGTTAATGGGTACCATATTAGCATCGCAACCTCGGCAATGATTGTCGGAAGAATATAAATATTCTTAATCAGACCTTTTAATGTCTTACTTAAATACTTCTCATTGGCGCCTAACTTATGAACGTCATTAAAGACCTTCTGATTGCTTACCGCCATCTGTAGGCTTCTGGTATAGGATATAACACCCACCGCGGCAAAGCAAATGATTGTTACCACTATAAAGAGTAGGTAAAAGACTGCAAATGAAATAAAACCATTCTTCATTTCTAATATTTTAAAACTTGGACTGTATTTCCAGTCTGGAAACTCCTCTGGATGCTCAGCATTTACTGCTATTGCTTCCTTGTATCCATAATATTCATTATTACTAATAGCAACTGCTTCTTGGTGCTCATCATAGTATGTCAAGTGTAACATATTTGCTGATGCACTCTCGCAAAACTTTTTATATAGCTCCAAGGCAAATGGATAAGACGCATCTATGTCCTTTACATTAAAAGTAACATTACATATCAACATATTGGCCGGCAGCTCTTTTTTTAACTCATCATAATCATGGTCGCTAATGACAAATCGGCTAAGTGCTTGAAAGCCATCCTTATCTACTAAGCCATTTCCAGCAATTGTTCCATCGTATTTGATGGGCATATTAGTATTGCTATAAGGGTTTTTGACATAGTCTAAATCGCCATACCTGTTGTAGATGTTTTCATACATTGACTCATTTGTCAACATTTTATAATGACCAGCTTTGATATCAACCTGATTCCCTGTCACTTGCTCATATTGGCTCGTATTCATAAAGGAATAGTAGTACAGCTGCTTTTCATACTTTTCTATCAGATTACCTTTGCTATCGATATTATCTCGATTAATGCCACTTCCCAACACGCGNATAAACTCTATCTCGTGATAATCAGTGACNTCNACCCCGCTTTNNTNGGNCAANTGGATGATTGTCTTTTCATCAATTGGCTTGGCNTCTTGAAGATATGAAAAGCTAAAATCNAGCGGATTGGCTTTAATAAGACTTTGCTCCGTCAAATATTTTGTTGGTGTATATAGGCAAGCAAATAGGCTACAAATAATCAGCAATGCTATCACCAGCATATTNTTAACAACCGAACGTCCACTAAATTTCAGCATACCATAGGCAATAATATTCTTATAATATTTTNGGGGATTCTTGCCCCGCTTGTGAATACTAATAGCATACACTAAAATTCTATACATNCCCCATATTACAAATAGGAAAAATATATTCGTCCACGCTCCCCATATGCGCCCTGACAATCTCGTCATAGTTGGCACAATCACGCCGATTGTTAAGAGCCCCCATATTAAGCTAGCAATTCCAATGAGTAAATACCTAACCGTAAGTTCTTTTTGTATTCCCTCACTTTTACGCTCCTCATTGATAATATCCATAATGTTGGCTTTACGCATAAACTTGGATGCTAACATAAATAATCCCCATCCGACAACGCATCCAAATATCAAAAATACTGCAATTCCACCGATTGAGACAATTGATACTGACTCCATTCCAACCGTAACTAACCGTTGAAAAGATTTTAGTATCATAAAAGCGAGGATGCTTCCTGCAACACCTCCAATGAAAATGCCCTTTGCTATAACGCTAAACAAATCGCCATATAAGGCTTTTGCCAGTTTTTTTCTTGGTGTCCCCAGGGCCAAGAAAACACCAACCTCTTTGCTCTTATATCGTAAAAACAATCCCCCTGCATATAAGGTAAAAATAAGGCATCCGATTGTCGCAATTCCAAAAATCATATACACCTGCTTAATCGAATCGCCACCTTGTGGTAGCACATTCTTGACTGCTGAATTCCCAATAATCGAAGTGAATGTCGCAATCAGTATCATCGCAAAAGTAAAACAAAATCTGATTTGCCTATAATTTCCCTTCCCACCCTTTCGCAATTTTGCAAATACTTTATTCATCGTCATTTGCATCACCGCCATTCAACTGTCCGAGTGTGTTCAATAGCTTCTCAAAAAAAGTATTCCTGTTCCCATCACTCTTTAGCTCTGTAAATACTTTTCCATCTTGCATTACAATTACCCGGTCACAATAACTTGCTGAAAAACTATCATGCGTCACCATGAAGGTGGTCGCTTGTAAATTTTTCTTTGCTTCAAGGAAAGCCTTAATGACTGCCTCACTAGAACGACTGTCAAGGTTTCCCGTTGGCTCATCAGCAAGAATTAACAGCGGCTCATTCATTAATGCCCTTGCCACCGCCACTCGTTGCTTTTGCCCGCCTGAAATCTCCGCCGGATATTTAGTAGCAATTTGCTCTATGCCAAACATTCGCAACAAGCTACTAGCCTTTGCTTCCATTTTCTTATATGGCGCCTTTTGTATCACTTGTGGAATACACACATTTTCAAAAACACTGAGGCTATTGAGTAACATAAAATCTTGAAAGACAAACCCTAGCTTTTCATTTCGTATTTTTGCTATATCGTTTTCTTTTAATCGTCCAAGGTCACTAGCAGCAAGTAAGACCTCGCCACTATCATAGGGAATGTATTGTGATATACAGTTTAGTAACGTGGTCTTACCGCTTCCTGATGGTCCCATAACTGCTACGAACTCACCTTTTTCAATAGTGAGGTTGACCCCTTTTAGGACATTGGTTTTTGTATTTCCTGTGCCATAGGATTTACACAGTTCTTTGACTTCTAACATAGTATCGCTCCTTTTGTTGGTATTATGGTCTTTTTGTTGCCATAATACCGCTAAGCGCTACTGGCATAAAGCTTTAGTGCTTAATTAACCCTTCACGTTGCTTAATTGGATGCTTTGCGCAATAATCAACTAGTAACCTTTGGTGCATTTGTAACCTCAACCCTTCCCACCAAAACCAAAACCGGCAGCAACCCACCCCAAGGCAAGTCACTACCGATTTCAGCCAACTACTTTTATTTTTTAATTACCATTCTCACTATTCTCTGCAAACGTCAATACATATCCATCTACATCTGTTATGGCAAATTCCCTTGCCCCATAAAACGACCGATGAATTTCTGTATTTACAGGATAGTTTCCCTTTAGCTTCTCATAAAGCCCATCCAAATCATCTACCGTAATATATAACGTGACTGATGGTTGCAATTTTTCCGCTTTCAATACCGGATACTCTGCCATCAAATTATCCTTCTCTTGTACCATAATCGTCAAATTATCTTTGGCCAGAATCGCAAATTGCAATCCACCTGTTTGACTTGGCACTGAAACAACGACGGCAAGCCCCAGTACTTCTTGATAAAAAGCAATACTTTTTTCAACATTTTCCACCATCAGATTGGTGGTCATATTTGTATACATAAAATTTCCTCCTTCACAGCTTTACTTAAGTTTAGCAAAAGTAAGAAATAATATATTGTAAAAATACGTCAACCTCGATAGGCCTGAACAAACTCTAAGGGCGTAAGCCCTATATTATGTCTAAAATCATTGATAAAATGCGGTTGATCATAATAATTCGTTACACATAAAATATCAATCGGCTTTGTCTTCGCTGATATAAGCATTTCTAGACATTTTTGAAATCGCACAATACTAAGAACCATCTTCGGACTAATACCATAATGCTTGGCAAATAGTCTCTGACATTGCCTGGGACTGAAGTTAAGCATCTTATAAAGTTCCCTGGCGCTTTCTGGCAAATTGTCCGATAAAGCATGAAATAGGCTGGTAAATTCATCTGGCCTTTTTTCTTTTACTTTTTTTGCGAAAAAATTTTTCAAATATTCTCTCGCCTTCTCAAATGATAAATTCCAAAACAAGTCCCGCTCAAACTCTGGGAAAACCTTCTCTATTTCCAAAAAATTATCCATCGCCGCCGATGCCACCAATCCCGTTAACTGGTAAAAGGCTCCTGGCATCATGCGAATCCCCATATTCTGAGTTGGTAAATCAATCACAAAGTTAAAATCTGTTTTGCCCATTCCCGCAAAACCGATAGCTCTCTTGTTGAAATCAACCACCAAATCAATACATCCGTCTGCTACTATAATATTCTTGACTGACAAATTGTGCTCTGTTAAGGACTGCATCGTCCACAAGCAAATAGCAAAACCGTTAAACTCCTCACAAAGCTCTTCAGAATAAGCAATGTTTTCGGAAAATTCTTTATTCAAAATATGCGGTGTTTGGATTGGGTAATACATTCACATTCTCCTTGCTCATTAGTTGATTATCAAAAACCCTCATCCTTATTTAAGAACTCGCTATAACACAAGCCATCATGCACATCACCATGCGATCGACACAGATAATCATATCTCTTAATTCTTTATTCTGAGGAGCTTTTCGCATTGCTTTCAATTTCACTTTTAATGTATCCAACTCATACTTAGAAAGATATTGCTTTAAACACTTAGTTTCTTGCATAACAAAAACCAACGCCATATCATGTGCACTAAGTTCTTCTTTTTGCATAATTTCATCTTTAATGGTCGCAATCAACATTTCCTTATCACTTGCTTTGGGGACATCGCCTATCTCGGCAACAAGTGCCTTAACTCTTTTATCTGTAAGTCCTAGGCAGTAATCGCTCATCACACTATCCATTTTTCGGGGCTTTTCATTTAAGTATTCATATAATGAAGTGAGATGATTAAGGTTTGCTGGTAAATCCTTTTTGATTTCCAGCAGCTTTTTCTCCAGTACAACCACGCCTTCTATCATCAGGTCTGCCAGCGCCGCTACTACCACTCCGACCTTACCATCACTTGATAACTTTCCCTTTTTATTGGTGGCTAAAATAACATATTCTTGTCCAATTGATTTTCTATTCATATCTATTCCTCCTTCGTTTTTCCCATCATAGCATACCGTCTCAATAATCTTATCAATTTTTCGCCAATGGCTAAATTTCTTACTTAAACGGTAAAACGAAGTTCTGTACCTTTACTTTCAGCGAATACAGTAAAACGAAGTTCTATAGCTTTACCTTCAGCGAATACATTAAAACGAAGTTCTATACCTTTACCTTCAACGAATTCGGAATATTTAATTTTGCTCTACGTGACATCAGACATCGCTCTTGATTGTCAAGTTCCAGCTCATTTGTCCTCATATAAATACGGCTAACATGATAAATATTGACCAGATATCCGCGATGGCATCGCCAAAAGTCATCGCCCAATTCCACCTCTAAATTCTGAAGCGTTCCATAAAAATCAATAATCTCGTCCTGCATTTGCAGTCTGATTTGATGATTATGACCGCTGGCCTCGAAATATAATATTTGTTTAGTCGGAATATGTCTAACTTCATCTAATATTTTCAAAGTAAAAAAGCTCTCATTTGCTTCATCACCCAACCTTTGCTCAATGCTACTCAAGCACGATTGGACCTTTTCTTTTAATAACTTTTCATCGCCCTTAACAATATAATCCATTGCTTCTAAACGATACTTAAACGTTTCCATTGCCAAATCAGTGTGCGCCGTAATAAAGACAATAAATCCTCGCGGATCTATCTGCCTGATTTCTGTGGCCAATTCAAAGCCATTTTTAAACTCTGGAAAATCTATATCCAAAAAATAAATTGCCCGTTCCCTTTTTTCTTTAATTTTGGTTAAAAGCATTTCCGGATTATCACTAATACTAATCGGCCCCATATCCAAAGCATCAATCATGACTTGATTGTTAATAATTTCCGCTAAAGCCTTGGTTAATTGTGGCTCATCATCACATAAATATATTGGAATCACGGCTTTCCTCCCTGGCATACAACATTCTAATTTCTCCCACAAAACGCTCTTCTTTAATGCTCATTCTGGTTAAACACGAAGGATATTCGGCAACAATTTTACGCATACTAGAAAGTCCAATTCCGCGCTGCCCTCCTTTGGTCGAATAATTTGCCCCCTTCATCTTAACTAAATCAGGCCGTTCATGATAGGTGTTAGCAACTGCAACATAGAGCTCTTTTTCATTTTGCAGTAAAACAATATCTATCGCTTTTTGCTCACTATCCCTTGTCGCTTCAATAGCATTGTCGATAACAATTCCGACGCAACGAATCAAGTCTTCTTGCCGCATAACTGATTTCGTTACCGGATATTTTACCTCGATGGTATAGTTCAAGCCTAGCTGCTGGATCATCGTCGTTTTGGTTGTAATCAGACTTCTAAGCGGATATAGCTTGATATTAGAAAGCCCCTCTAAATGCCTAATTTCATTCCCCAATTTCTCATCAAAATAGGTACTTGTCCCCTGCATGAATTCACGAATTCCACCAAGGTCTCCATCCCGTACTTGCTCCGTCATACCCGCAATTAGATTCGTAAAATCATGGCGAAATGTCCGCATTTCCTGTTGTAACTCCTCCAGTAAGGATAAATATTCTTGCTGCTGCCCAATAATCTCGGCCTGCATTTTCAATTTTTCTTGCCCCGAAAGATGAAATGCCACAAACTGTAAACCAAACAAGGTCAAAATAATAAATACGCCCGCATAAATCGTCACCGATGTTGTTTCCGCTCTTACTGGAAAAAACAAAGTATAAATCGTATAAAAATTCATCAAAAATAAACTACCCAAAACCACAATAACTGCTCGTCCTTTGCTGATAAACAGTACTCCAAAATAATGGTCGAATCCGATTTTACGTAAAAATAAAGCAATCGCTACTGATATCAATACCGCAAATAGATATGGTATTATATTCAAAAAAAGTAGATATGTATATATGCTTGTCGCTGCTGGCATCTTATTGGTCACAAATTCAATACATAATGTTAACATATTAAAGGTCACGAAATGGGCAAGTGCTACCGCGGTTATTGACTTTAAGATGTTGGTATTATACGTTTTGACCAACAATCCTACCAAAATACTGCCGTGCAGACTATAAAGAACTATGTTCCACAAAAAGCTCTTCATCCCGGTAAAAGAATAACCATCCACGCCAATGATTACTAGCACATAATTCATCAACAGTTGAATTAATGTAAAAATCACCAGAAATAATAAATAATTTCGCTTTTTTACTTTTTGCCCTAAAATATTTATCGCTAAAAAGTACTGGCCAAAACTAAAACATAAGCATATAAAAATAAGATTCAAGTATGTAATGATATTGTTCATAATAGTCCTTCCATTGCTACTTTCCTAAATTGGCTGATTTAACTCTCTTTTAAGCAAAATCGCCAGGGGAAATCAACTGCTTCTTCCGCATACCCTATACCTATTCGTGGTCCTGTTATTACTTCAAAAGCTTTAGGTTTATGGTCTTTCCACTCATCGGTAATAAATAAGTCCGCCCTCATAAAGTTATGATTATTGTCTGCTTTGGTTAGGGCCAAAGCATTGCATAACTTCCCTGGACCATTAGCCAAATTTTTGCGTTGGGTATTATTTAATTCCGTCCACTCCTTTTTGTAACGAAGTTTCGATGCCAATTCTTGACCTTCGATGATTTCCACCCCGCGAAGTAAAATTGCTGCTGCTACATTTTCTGGCTCCGTCACTATATTGGCACAATAATACATTCCATAAATAAGATACACATAGCAAGTTCCACCCGGAGCGTATAATGTTTGGGTCCTTTTAGTCCGCTTTCCAGCATAAGCATGACAAGCCTTGTCTATTGCTCCAATATATGCCTCAGCTTCAACAATCCTACCAACAATGTATTCTCCGTTATACTGACGAACTAGATACTTTCCTAGCAACTCTTGGGCAACTATTAATGTATCCCTTTCATAGAATGTTTTGTCTAGACATTTCATAGGTTATGCTCCTTAACAATTTGTTCAAGTAACGCCTCACAACCACGACACACATCATAATACGTCGCATCAAAGTCGCCAGTGTACCAAGGGTCTGCAATGTCACTATGTTCACCTACATATTCCAGTAGCAGCTTGATTTTATTGGCCGAATCACCACCCAAAATACGATTCATATTCTTAATGTTTTGTTTATCCATCCCTAAAATATACTCGTATTTATCATAATCTGAATTCTTGATTTGTATGGCATATTTGCCCGATGAATCAATTCCATGCTCACGTAACTTATTCCTCGTACCTGGATGAACTGGATTACCTAGCTCTTCTGTACTGGTTCCAGCTGAGGCAATATGAAACCTTGGTGCTAATCCTTGTTTTTGTACCATGTCTTTGAATACGAATTCGGCCATTGTTGAGCGGCAGATGTTGCCGTGGCAGACGAATAATACTTTAATCATAGTGTTTAAACTCCTTTATATCCCTTTATTTACACGCTTTTGCGGGTTTTTCTATCATTGTTGTTTTTCCATGTTTTTAACGTAATTCTTTATAATTTGGTGTAAAAATGGTGTAAATTTGGTGTAAAAATTTTAATGCGATTTATCTTTTTGTGACCAAAGTTTTCTTTCTTTAAGATATCTTGTTTTATATCAACTTCCTTTTGCCTTAATATTCTTCCTCTATTATCTTTCCTCTTTTGAGACACTATTTTCTCTTTTCTTCAATAGAAAAGAGCCTTAATTTGATATATTGACATTATATCACATTAAGACTCCTTCTTCTATTCTGCAATTTAAGACTAACTGCTAATGCTTTATCGACCTCTTGCATCACCGCTTGCGGCAACGTGCCTGATGAATGACTATTAATTTTTCAAAGAACAAATCCATTCATTATGTGAAAACGAATATTGGATAAGGTACAAAAATCCCCACCCAAATAAGTGTGTGGGTTTTATTCCCACACACTGGGCAGCATATACTCTTTTTGTATTTCATTTTTACCTCTGCTATTTAAAAACTTTGTTTCTTTTTCTTCAAAACCACAATCGTACCACTTGCCAACACAATCATCATGCCATAAAGCAAAAGATTACTTGTATCGCCTGTATTAACTCCACTGCCTTTTAGGTTCGTCGGACTCGTTGGTGTTTGCCCT
>JGI994J12354_10000254_pt1 | contig 51908 bp, 41 predicted proteins | sample IntmicLarv3ML3BL_FD_12354 | JGI IMG/M metagenome (IMG submission 12354) | reverse complement strand
TTATTATACCATATTGTTTTTGGGATGCAAGGGCTATCTGCGCAGCGGATGGTAAAATGAAAAGCGGCCGGTCTCCCGTTTCGGGGAGAATCGACCGCCTTTTTTTGTATGCAGAGCTTTTTACAGGCCGAGGTAGGCCTTCTTCACATAGTCGTTGGTCAGCAGGTCTGCTCCCGTTCCCTCCAGAACGATGCTGCCGTTTTCGAGCACGTAGGCGCGTTCGGCGAGCTTGAGGGCGTGGTTGACGTTCTGTTCCACGAGGAAAATGGTGGTGCCAGTCTGGCTGATGGACTTGATGGTCTCCAGCATTTCAAGCACGACGATGGGCGCAAGACCCAGAGACGGCTCGTCCAGCATCAGCATTTTCGGCTCGGCCATGAGGCCGCGGCCGATGGCGACCATCTGCTGCTCGCCACCACTGAGCGAGCCGCCGAGCTGCTTGCGCCGCTCTTTGAGCTTGGGGTAGATGGCGTATACCTTTTCCAAGTTTGCTTTGGAATTGGCGCGCACCTTTTTCGTGAAGGCACCCATCATGAGGTTATCTTCCACGGTCATCTGGGGGAAGAGCTGCCGCCCTTCCGGAACCTGGATGAGTCCCATGGCCACGCGGTCTTTGGGGTCTAAGGAACCGATTTTTTCGCCGAGGAAGTAAATTTCGCCCTCGGTATGCTGGACTAAGCCAGAAATAGTATTGAGCAGCGTGGTTTTTCCGGCGGCATTTGAGCCGACCAGAGAGACCACCTCGCTCTGCTGAATTTCGAGAGAGTTTTGAAATAACACCGAAACATCGCCGTATCCGGCACTGAGATTCTCAATCTTAAACATGTTCAGAAATCTCCTTCCCCAGATAGGATTCGATGACTGCCGGGTTGTTTGTCACCTCGATGGGGTTGCCCTCGGCAATCTTGACGCCGTGATCCAAAACGATGAGCCGCTCGCAGATGTTCATAATCGCACGCATGATGTGCTCCACGATGATGAGCGTGAGGCCGGTGTCCTGTAGCTTTCGAATGAGCTCCAGCGAGTCGTCCACCTCGTTGGGGCGCAGACCCGCCATCACCTCGTCGAGCATGAGGATGCGGGGCTCGGTTGCGAGGGCGCGGGCGAACTCCAGCTTTTTGCGGTTGACGATGGTGAGACCCTTGGCGACCTTGTCCCGCTCGGAGGTGAGCCCCACAAAGTCAATGACTTCTCTGGCCTTTTCCTGCGCCACCCTGGGGTTGCTGTAGCGGCAGAAAGAGCCGACCATGACGTTTTTCTCCACGGTCATTTCGCCAAAGGGCTTCACGACTTGAAAGGTTCGGCCGATGCCCATGTGGCAAATTTTCTCGGGCACGAGCCCCGTGATTTTCTGCCCTTCGAACACAATGTCGCCCTTGGAAATGGTGTGGTAGCCTGCGATGAGGTTAAACAGCGTGGTTTTTCCGGCTCCGTTGGGGCCGATGAGCCCCAGAATCTCGTTTTTCTTGACCTCGAAGGTCACGTCGTTGACGGCAGGGAGTCCGCCGAATAATTTACTCACGCCTTGGATTTCCAGTATATTACTCATTGCTCGCACCCCCGACTTCCTCTTTTTTGCTGCGGTTCGGTTTATTCACCCAGTCCTTCACCGTGGGGGCGATACCTCTGGGCATCAAGCGGATGACCAGGATGAGGATGAGGGAGTAAATGAGCAGGCTCATGCCCTGCATGCGGCCGCCGAAATACGCCCGGATGAGCTGATCCATGGGCACCATGAGTGCTGCGCCCAGCAGAGGCCCCCAAAGAGTTCCGAGGCCGCCGATGACGGACATGATGACCATTTGCAGGGAGATGTTGGAGGAAAAGACGCTGACCGGGTCGATGTAGAGGATGAATTGCGCATAGATTGCGCCGCCGACGGCGGTGAAGGCTGCGCTGACGGCGAAGCTGATGAGCTTGATGCGACTGGCGTTGACGCCGAGGCTGGACGCAGCGTCTTGATCCTCGCGGATGGCGACGAGATAGTAGCCCAGCTTGGAATTTTGCATCCAGTGCTTGAAGAACAAAACGCAGCCCAGTGCGATGCCGGTGATGAGCAGGTAGGCCCATTTGCTGCTAAAGAGCATGTTGGCGAAGCCGAAGGTCATTGGTACGCTGACGCCGACCGAGCCGAAGGTCAAGCCCGTGAGGTTGACGGCCAGCACGCGCAGCACGCCGAGCACGGCGATGGTGGACAGGGTGAAAAACGAGCCCTTGAGCCGGAAGCACGGCCAGCCGACCAGCACGGCCAGCGTGGCGGCCAGCAGCATGGCAACGGGCAGGCCAATCCACGGGGAGATGCCCAAGCGGACATTGAGCAGCACGACGGTGTAGGCGCCGATGCCGAAGTAGGCGGCGTGCCCTGTTGAGAGCTGCCCGGCATAGCCGCCGATGATGTTCCAGGAGCTTGCCAGCAGGGCGTAGATGAAAATCATGACCGTGAGGTTCAAAATGAACTGGTTTCCGGCCAGAGAGGGGATGAGCAGCGCCAGAACGATGGCCGCAACGACGATGAGTATCATGGTCTTTTTGCGGTTTTGGAGGATGTCTTGCAGGAAGCTCATTATCGTCCACCCCCTGCTTTTGCTTTGCCAAGCAGACCGTTGGGGCGGAGCAGGAGCACCAACAGGAAGATGGCAAGATAGACCGCTTCGGTATAACCGGTGGGCAGCAGGAAGCTGCTAAAGGTGCTGACCATACCGATGATGAGGCCGCCGAACACTGCGCCGGGCACGCTGCCCAGACCGCCGAGGACGACAACCACAAAGGAGATGGTTCCAAACTGCTGTCCGATGGTGGGGAAAATGCTGAAGATGGGCGCAAGAGCCGCACCCGCAACACCCACGGTAGCCGTTCCGATTCCGAATGCAATCATAAATGTCTTTTTTGTGTCCACGCCCATCAGCTTTGCTGCGTCGCGGTTTTGAGAGGTCGCTTTGATGGATTTTCCAATCCAGGTTTTGTCAAGCAGTGCGAGCAGGCCGATGGCCGTTCCGATGGCGACGGCAAAGGATGCGAGCCTCGTGACGCCGACACGAATCATATTCGTGCCGAGCGTTTTTGTGCCATAGGGGATGCTGATGCTGCGCACATCGGCGTTCCAGAGCATGAGTGCGATGTTCTGCAAGAAAATCATAACGCCGACCGTCATGAGGATGGTGAGCAAATCTTGCTTGCCGACGATGGGGTTGAGCGTGGTTTGGTAAATCAAAATGCCGATGAGGAACATGACGGGAATAATCACAATCATGGCCAGATACGGGTCCATGCCAAGCTTGACATTCAGCCAGTAAACCATGTACATGGATATCATTAGGAACTCTCCGTGGGCGAAGTTAATAATCCGCATAACACCAAATACCAGCGTGAGACCGGTGCTGATTAGTGCATAAATTCCGCCCACAAGAAGCCCGTTTATGAGCAACTGCAATGCGATCTCCATTTAGACACCTCCGTTTCATAAATCTTTTTGGTTTGCGGTGCAACTGCCTGCGCAGTTACGACACATCTGGGCGGATGAACTCGCACCCGCCCAGATGTAGCCTATCAGAGGGTTCCCTCTTTATCTGTGCTTTCTTTAGGGAGTAAAGTTTAATATCTCCAGGGAAGGGTGAACTCAACGCCTTCATAAGCGGCTTCTGCGGGCCATACGGTGACGGGGTTGCCGTCAAACCACACGCAGCCGAAGGACAGTGCTCTCACGTTTTGACCGGACTCGTCAAACAGGCAACCCCAGCCCTCGGCTGTGCCGTAGAGGGGGATGTCGATGGCGCGGCAGGCGGCGGCGATGTCATCGGAAGAGAAGCTGGCGGCGTTCTTGAGTGCATCAAAGAACACAGTTGCGCCGGCGTAGGTGCGGATGGAGTGCGCAGACCAGGGCTCTTGGTTGTCGTATCTGCTTTTGTACTCAGCAATGTAAGCCTCAAGGCCGCTTGCGGCGGCTTCGTTGGTGCGGGGCTGGGTGATGTCCGCATGGAACAGGCCGTTGATGCCGTCGCCCAGTGCATTTTTCAAGTCCTGCACGGAGTTTGCGCCGCAGACAACTGCGTCAGGCTGATAGCCCAGTTCCTTCATCTGCCTAAACAGCAGCAGGCCGTCGTTGACGTAGAAAGTCGGGGTGACGACGTTGGCACCGGCTTGTCTCATCTTCAAAATGAGGGAGGAGAGGTCGGTGGTGGTGTTGCTATAACCCTCGCGCAAAACGATGTTCAGCCCCAGTTCATTGGCGGTTTTTTCCATGCCGTCAGCAACGCTGGTGCCGTATGCACTGTCTTCGTAAATCAGAGCAATCTTCAGCTCGGAGGGGTCAACGCCGAGGCTGGGAGCAACCAGCTCATTGACCATCAGTGCCTGGCTCTCGCCGAGGTTGGTGCCAGTGATGCCGAAGCGGAAGAGATACTCAAAGCCTCTCTGGGTGATGTTGTCAGCAACGCCGCTGTTTTCCCACCAGATGGTCTGATACTTCTCGGACACTGCGCTGCCGGCATAGGCGACGCCGCTGGAGTAGGAGCCCATGATGGCATTGACCTTCTCAACGGTGATCAGGCGCTCGGCTTCTGCGGTCGCCGCATCGGCGGTGGGCGCATCGGCCTGCACCAGCTCAATCATTTTGCCGTTGATGCCGCCTGCGGCGTTGAGCAAGTCAGCCGCAATCTGGACACCCTTGATTTCTTCTTGACCAAACTTAGCAAGGTCGCCGCTCAAAGGATAGATGACGCCCAGACGGAAGGTTTCCGTGGTGTCAGCGGGCGCAGGAGCGGGGGCGCCGGGGGCGGGCGTCGCTGCTGTGGGAGGGGCAGGCGTGGGAGCGGGGGCGGAGGTGCAGCCGGCCAGCATGCCAAAAATCATGCAGGCGCACAAGACGATGGCGAGAACTTTCGTGGTCTTTAACATTATGGTATCCCCTTTTCATTATTTTTGCAATGTTGGTTTTTTCTTTATTTGTGGAACGTATGCGAGAGGAAACAGGAGGAAGCCCGCTGCCCGCCCGCAGACGTTATACCCGTGGTTGCTGTGCTCAGACGATGTAGTTTTTGGAGGCTTGAAGCTGCTGAATCAGCCTCCGGTGGAAGGCGTTTTTCAGCTCGGGCACCTGCTCGGCCGGGTATGCGAAGAAGCCCTCACCGGATTTTATGCCAAGCTGGCCTGCGGCCACCTTTTCCCGCAAAAGCGGATTGGCGCACTGGCGGTTGTCCATCACGGCGAGCAGATTGTCGCCCACGGTGCACCAGATGTCCAGCCCGCCCATGTCGGAGACTTCCAGCTGCCCCGTCGTGGCGTAACGGAAGGCGGGGCCGAATTTGAGCGCCTTGTCCACGTCCTCGGGATTGGCGATGCCCTGCTCAATGATGGAAAAGACTTCGCGGGCGACGCCCTGCTGGATGCGGTTTGCGACCAGACCGGGTACGTCTTTGAGGATTTTCGCCGTCTGCTTGCCCGCCTTTTCGTAAATTGCGGCGACCTCCCGGAACGTGTCCTCCGGCATGTTGCCGAAGAAGGAGAGCTCGACCAGCGGCATCAGGTGCGCCGGGTTATACCAGTGGCACACCATCATTTTGGCTTTGCGCTCGGGCGAAACCTTAACCATCATGTCGTCCAGCGCAAGGCTGGACGTGTTGCTGGCGAGGACGCAGGCGGGCTTGCAGAGCCGGTCGAGCTCTGCGAACATGTCCTGCTTGAGCGAGAGGATTTCCGGGGCGGCCTCGATGACATAATCTGCGTCCGACACGGCGTCCTTTAAGTTGTCAAAAAGGGTGATGCGGCCAAGCGCCGCCGCCACATCGTCTTGCGTAATCATGCCGTTTTCGGCCATAAAGTCAAGCTCCTGCTTCATGGCGCCCATCACGCTGGTGCGCACCTGTTCGTTGACCTCGTAGAGGCTGATTTGGTAGCCGACAAGGGCAAAGGTCTCGGCGATGCCGTGACCCATAGTACCGGCACCCAATACTGCAATTTGATTGATCATGGACTGCGTCTCTCCTATCAGGGTGTATTATACGCCCAAAATTTCTCTTGCCTCTGCCGATGTTGCAACCTTGTTACCGTATTCTTCGATGATGCGGCGGGCGCGGGTGACGAACTGCGCATTGCTCTCGGCCAGAACGCCCTTGGAGTACATGACATTGTCCTCCATGCCAACGCGCAGGTGTCCGCCGAGAGCCACGGTGGCGTAGAGCATCTCCATAGCGCTTGCGCCGACGCCGAAGCAGCTCCAGGTGCTGCCGGGTGCGACTTCGTCCATCACGCTTTTCATGAACACGAGGTTTTTGGTGCTGGCCTTGATGCCGCCGGCAGCGCCCATGCACATCTGGAAGTGCAGCGGTGCCTTCAAAATGCCCTTTTTCAGATAGTAGCCTGCGTTGTAAATCATGCCCGGATCGAATGCTTCGATTTCAGGCTTCACGCCGCTCTCCAGCATGGTCTGTCCCAGCGCTTCAAGGAAGTGAGGCGGGTTGAGGAAGAGGGTGGTGTGTTGCCAGTTCATAGAGCCGCAGTCGTAGGAGGCGAACTCGGGCTTGAGCTCTCTGAGGTGGAGTTGGCGGGTTTCGTCTGTGGCGTTGAGGTCGCCAGAGGTGGTGAGGTTGAGGATGATGTCGCAATCCTTGTAGGCGCGGATGAGTGCGACGGTCTCGCGGAACTTGTTGACATCCATGGTGCCATTGCCCTCGTCGTCGCGCATGTGGAGATGGCAAACGGCGGCACCATGCTTCCAGCATTCATAGACATCGGCGGCGATTTCAGCGGGGGTCATCGGTACATTGGGGTTATCTTTCTTTTTCGGCCACGCACCCGTGGTGGCCACGGTAATAATGGTTTTTTTCATGTTGCACCTCGCCTNACTTGATTTTTTCTCTTACTAAAACATAACATTCAGCAAGTCCTGTGCCAGTCGGTCCGCATTGGGAAGAATGAGGGNTGAAAGNATTGGAAATACAGGGTTTGCGTGGAATTTTGGTGCGGAGGGAGTGAGGCGAAAATACATCCCATCCGGTGAAATTTTTCACCGGATGGGATGTAAAATAGCAGTTTGTTTGTGTGTGGGGCGCAGGGAACGGCTGGCGCAGAGCGGCCAAAGGCGAAATGGTGAAAATATTCACCGTATGGTGCCATTTTTCACCGGTCATCCGCTTGCGTAGTCTGCGGCTGNCCAAAGCGTAGCGCATAGGCCTTACATTTTTTCACTAAGGTAGAATGGTCTACGCCCAGAGCGNCGGCGGCTTTGCGCAGAGAGCCATGCTTTTCCACATAGCGCAAAATAATCTCCCGCTCGAAGCGATTCACCTGTTCCTTCAAATTGGAATGATTTTCGGCGGAAATTTCTACAATGGAGTCGTGNTGGGGATAGAGGGCGTACAGCACCTCGGTCTGGCTGATATAGCCGGAGGCNTTCGTGACCACCAGCCGCTCAATGAGATTCTCCAGCTCGCGGATGTTNCCCGGCCAGGAATATGTCGCCAGTGCCTCCTTCGCATCGCTGCGCAGCAGCACGTTTTTGCCGTACTTCTTATTGAAGTTGCGGCAGAATTCGTCGGCCAGATAGGGGAGATCCTCCTTGCGCTCACGCAGCGGCATGAGCTCGATGGGAACCACGTTCAAGCGGTAGAACAAGTCCTCGCGAAAACGACCTCTCAAAATTTCCTCGCGCAAATCCTTGTTTGTGGAGGCCATGACGCGGATGTCGAGCTTGATGTACTTGCTGCCGCCGATGCGCATAATCTCCCGCTGCTGCAAAACCCGCAGCAGCTTTGCCTGCAAGGCCATGGGCATGTCGCCGATTTCGTCGAGGAGAATCACGCCGGTGTCGGCCAGCTCGAACATGCCCGCCTTGCCGGTCTTTTTCGCATCCGTGAAGGCGCCCGCCTCGTAGCCAAAGAGCTCCGACTCCAGCAGTTCGCCGGGAATGGCGGCGCAGTTTACCTTAATAAAGGGCTTCTCCCTGCGGTTTCCGCTCTGATAAATCTCGTTCGCCACCAGCTCTTTTCCCGTGCCGGACTCGCCCGTGATAAGCACGGTGACATCCGCCGTCGCCACGGTGGTGATGAGATCCATCACCCGGCGCATGGCATCGTTGTGGAAGAGAAGGGTTTTGCCGCCCGCCTGCTGGAGACGCAGGAAAGCCAGTTCTTCATTGGCTTTTTTCGAGGCCTCGGTGAGATGAATCAAGTCGAGCTCGAGGCGCTTGAGCTCGGAAAAATCACGGGTGTTTGTGACGACAAAGCGGATGTTGCCCTGCTTGTCAAACATGGGCGTGCCCGTGACGAGCACTTCCTTATCCAGCCGGATAATTTTCGCCACGGAGTTGACCCGGTCGCGGGTTTCGAGCACGCGCTCCGTGACCGAGCCGCGATAGAGCGCATTGCTGGCTTCGATATCCTTCACCTTTCTGCCCAAAATTTCTTCCGGACGGATGCCGGTGGTTCGCGTGTAGGCCTGGTTGATGAAAAGCACCCGACCCTCTCCGTCGCTGACGTGAATTCCGTCGTAGAGGCTGTTGCTGATTTCGCGAAAATCCAGATAATTATCGGTGTAGCTCTGCCACTCGGAGATGAATTCCTCGAACTCCGTTCGCAGCTCGTTGAGGCTTGCGCTGTCCAAGGAGGTTTCATCTGCGGGGAACAGCTTGGACTTCATCTGCTCGAGCAGGTGGCGCAGGGTGGTTTCGTCGCCCATACATAAAAACTCCCTTCAAAGCATTCCAATGTCATTGTATCACAGGGCAATAAAATCCACAACAGAAACAAAGGAAAGCGTTTGAATGGATGTGGAAGGATAGTTTCTGTACGACGTTTTTTATGCGTGGGGACAGGCGCTCATATTCGCGCAAAGTAAAGCGGCGCAGCAAACGCTGCGCCGCCTGGTATCTGTTGTAAAAAAAGCCGGTTTAGCCGAGCACGCCGGCCACAGCGAGGGCTGTCGCAACAATCGTTACGATGCCGGGGACGATGGTGCTGCAAATGAATACGTGCTTGTAGCCGTCCTTATGGGTTAGGCCGAGCATCGCAAACATCAAGAACAGGCCGGGAGAATGGGGGAGGGTGTCCAGCCAGTCGGCGGAGATGGAGGTCAAGCGGTGCAAGACTTCGAGATTCGCACCGGAAGCGAGGAAGCTGGGGGTCAGTGCGGTATACATGATGCGCTGGCCGCCGGAGGAAGAGCCGGTGACGGCACAGATGACGCAGGTGGCAACAACAGCCTGTACATAGGGGTTCATGCCGAGGGAGAGCACCCACTCAACGATTTGGGTGAAGGCCACGGTATTTTGAACCACTGCGCCGAAGGCAACCACGCCGGCGTAGCCGCCGATGCCGTCAATGCCGCCCTCGAGACCGCCGGAGATGACGCTCTTCAAGCTGATGCCCTTGAACTTATCTGCGTTGAGCGCAAAGGTGAGCACGGTGCTCACGAGCATGGCGCATACGGCCAGCATGGTGGAATTGAACATAGGAACAGGATCGCCAACGCCGGCGGGATTTTCCATTGTCATTCTGCTGCCGACAACAATGATAATCATGAGGACGATGAGGGGGGCGAAGGCCTTTGCGGAGGAAGGCAGCACACTGCGATCCTTCACTTCATACAGAGAGGGATCGACGTTGTCCGGATAAGTCCAGTGCTCGCCATTGGCGCGGGCTTTCTTCTCGGCCCAGTTCATGTAAGCCATAGCCATGACAAACATAGCGATGGAAGCCACGATACCAAAGAGAGGGGCAGCCGTCAGCGTGGTATTGAGGAAGCCGGTAGGGATTACGTTAGTCAGAGACGGTGTGCCGGGGAGCGCCGTCATAGTGTAAGTACATGCGCCGGTGATCAAGCAAGCCATAGTCAGGTGGCGGGGAAGGTCAGCTTCCTTGAACAGCAGGAACATGATGGGGGCGACTGCGTACACAACCACGAACAGGCTCACGCCGCCGTAAGTCAGAACAGAGATGATGAGCGTGCAAACAAGCATCACGCGCTTTTTGCCGAACCAGTCGATGAATTGAAAACCGATGGCAGTGGCGCTGCCGGAGACATCCATGAACTTGGCGTAGAGGCTCGATGCCGAGAACAGGAGCAGGAAGCCTGCGTAGGCGCTGGTGTAGCCGCCCATGTAGTTGGTTGCAAGGCCTTGCCACAGATCGATGCCGTTGGTCAGACAGACGACGGCCGCAGCGGCCAGCGTGATGGCGAAAGCACCAACGCCCTTATAAGCGCCAACAACCAGGACGCCTACGGCTGCTATAAGGCCAAGGATAGCGAGTGGATTCATAACTTTTTCCTCCAAATGTCTTTTATTTTGATGTGCTGATATGGTGAAACCGATGTAGCCAAGACTCCCTAAAACCTTGGGTATCGGCGATACCAAACGAAAATGGTGTGCAATCGAAGCGCTTTGTATCCTCGCAGGCGGGGGAGCGTTTGTTGGCCTCGATTTTGTATGTTTGGAGTAAATGCAAGTTCTGTGCCAACTATTTAATTTGCATCGCTCGTGACAAGCGCTTTTTTATCTGCTATAATGTTAAATATTAGGTGGGCAAAAGACTTTGACGCATCGAAAAGAACGAGCGAATGACGAGTGGAGGGTTCTTTATGGAGCGATATCAATTTCTCGAAACGGTTTTGGATAATATGCCGGATGGCGTGTACGTGCTGGACGACCAGGGCAACTATCTTTTTGTCAACAGCTCCTATATCCGCAACCTCCATATGCCCAAGAACGTGCTGCTCAATTATAATGTGCATGACTTCGTGACGACGGGGCAAATTGACTTTTGTATTTCAGATGTGGTCTATCAAGAAAAGCGGCAGGTGACCATGTTTCAAGACGTGCTGGACACGCAAAACTTCGGGCGCAGTAAGATTCGCCAGATGGTCACCTCCACGCCGATTTTCGACAGCAAGGGCAATGTGAGCAATATTGTCGCCGTGGTTCGCCCCTTGAATAACCTCAACGACATGTACTATCAAGCCAGCCGCAACGAGGTGTCCACGTTCTCAGGCGCATGGCCGGAAAATACGGTTGCGCAGCAGGACATTGTGGCAATCAGCGAGCAGATGCGCAAGGTGTTTGCCACGGCGACAACGGTTGCGGCCGTGGACTCTGCGGTGCTGCTCACCGGAGAATCCGGCACGGGCAAGGAGGTTGTGGCCCAGTTTATCCACGACACAAGCGCCCGCAGCAAGAAGGACATGACCGTAATCAACTGCGCCTCTCTGCCGGAAAATCTGCTGGAGGCGGAGCTGTTCGGCTATGAAAAAGGTGCGTTCACCGGGGCGCTGTCCGCCGGAAAAATCGGCTATTTTGAGATTGCCGACGGCGGCACGCTGTTTCTCGACGAAATCAATTCGCTGCCCTTGAATTTGCAGGGGAAAGTGCTGCGAGCCATTGAGACCAAAACGATTCAGCGCATTGGCTCTACGACGAGCAGGAAAGTGGATTTCCGTCTGATTACGGCGACAAATGAGGACTTGTACCAGCTTGTTGCGGAAAAACGCTTCCGCCAGGATTTATATTACCGCCTCAATGTCATCCCCATTCAGCTCCCGCCGCTGCGGATGCGCAAGGAGGATATTGTTCCTCTGGCCGTTCATTTTATGAATTATTACAGCAACAAATACGACAAGGTGAGGAGTTTTTCCCAGCAGGCGTTCAACAGTATTTTGGAGTATCCGTGGCCGGGCAACGTGCGCGAGCTGAAGAACTTTGTCGAGCGCCTCGTGGTGATGAGCATAGGCGAAACCATTGAAATTCAACATGTTGACTCCTTCCTCGGCGAAGCGCCGCCGCCTCATTTCAGCGAGCACGCCATGACGATGCAGAGCTATTTGCCGGCGGTGGATGCCCAGCTCGAACAGATGTTGGACGCAGGCATGAGTCTGGAGGACTACGTGGATCGCTGCGAGCGGGAATACTTGAGCTGTGCGCTGAAAAAATTCCCCAACTCCTACAAGGCGGCGGAGGCGCTGGGTACCAGCCAGACTTCTATCATCCGGAAAAAGAAAAAGCACGAGCTTTGAATGTGTAACAATCCCGTGCGTATGCCGCTGTTTATTTCGTGAATTCCCCCATTTTTGCGCGACAAATTTTATGCAATATTACGAAGCAAGATGCGCAGAAAGAGCAATGGCGAGCAGTAATGTGAGATAAATGTGAAGTCGATTTCGGTTTTAACGAAACCGAAATCGACTTCACAACCGTTTTTGGCGGCGTTGTGCTGACTCATTTGCGGAAGAGCAGAGCGTTTTTTGGCATGCGGCTCAATCTATGACTGTTCCGCGAACGGAAAGCGTGACGACCTGCCAGGGAATCATTTTTCCGCAGTTTTGCAGCGCCCGCATCGCAGCGTGCTCAATCCCGCCGCAGCAGGGCACTTCCATGCGGACAACCGTGACGCTTTTGATGTTGTTCTGCCGCAGAAGCTCTGTGAGCTTTTCCGCATAGTCGCCCTCGTCGAGCTTGGGGCAGCCGATGAGGGCAATCTTTCCCTTGATGAAGTCCTCGTGGAAGCCCGCATAGGCATAGGCGGCGCAATCGGCGGCCACCAGCAGCTTTGCGCCGTCGAAGTAGGGCGCACGGATGGGGACGAGCTTGATTTGTACCGGCCATTGGTTGAGCTGAGAAGTGGCGGAATGGTCGCTCGGCCTGGCCTCTGCTGTCGGCGCAGGCTCTCTCACGAGCGCCCTGGCATTGCTGCCGGGGCAGCCGCAGGGGAGGGGTTCGAGCGTCTTTTTGTGTTCCGTGTTTTGCTTTACCTCCGCTTCGTTGTATGGCAGAGCTTCCCGCTCCACAAAGGTGATGGCTCCGGTGGGACAGACCGGCAGGCAGTCGCCCAAGCCATCGCAGTAGTCGTCCCGCAGAAGCGTTGCCTTTCCGTCAACCATACCGATTGCGCCCTCGTGACAGGCTTCGGCGCACAGGCCGCATCCGTTGCAGGCCCCGGCATCAATTTGAATAATTTTGCGAATCATATCATTGCCCTCCTTGACTTGATGGGCTCATTGTATTATACTCGGGCCGGAAAGTATGTTGTAGTTCCAACAAAAGGAGCACAGGATGGAAAAATATTTGGAAATCATTCAGAGGTGTCCGCTGTTTGCGGGGATGGAGACCGCTAATTTGAGGCATTTGCTGGATTGCCTTGCGGCGGTGCGGCGCTCTTACAAAAAGCAGAAATTTATATTTTCGGCGGGCGATGCGGCGCAATGCGTGGGCATCGTTCTCTCGGGGCATGTGCATATTTTGCAGGAGGACTACTGGGGCGGGCGCACCATCCTTGCGGATATTGCACCGGGCGGCGTATTTGGTGAGGCGTTTTCCTGCGTGGGCGCAGAGAGCTTGCCCGTGAGCGTGCTCGCCGCAGAGCAAGCGGAGGTGCTCTTGCTGGACTATCGGCGCATCATTACGACCTGTACGAGTTCCTGCGGGTTTCATACGGCGCTGGTGCAAAACATGATGCAAATGCTTGCGCAAAAGAACATCATGCTGACGCAGAAAATGGAAATTCTCGCTCACCGCACCACGAGAGAACGGCTGCTGGCCTATTTGTCTGCGCAGGCAATGCAGAGAGGGGCGAGCCGGTTCACGATTCCGTTCAATCGCCAGCAGCTCGCCGATTTTCTCTCCGTGGAGCGCAGCGCCATGTCGGCGGAGCTGTCTAAGATGCAGGCGGACGGTTTGCTTTGGACAAACAGAAGTGAGTTTGAGCTGCTGCTTTGAGGGCGGCAAGCGCAATGCGCTTGGAGGCTTTTGCATGTACGGCACTGCGGTTTTATATACAGAAGAGCAACGAAAAGAGAGCAGCCAACGGCTGCTCTCTTTTTTATGCGCACATTTATTTTGTTTCGAGGCTGTTTGGCGATTGCTCCGACAAGTAGTTTTTTGCGTCCTTGAAAAAGCTGCCGATAATCAAGCAGAACACAATCCCGATGGGGAAAGCGGCGATGATGGAGACGGACTGGAGGCTGCTGATGGAGTTTTCAGCGAAGATGAGTGCAATAGGGAACACGATGAAGGCCAGCGCCCAGAAAGCTTTCACGGGGCGGGCGGATTCTGCCTCCGGCTCGAGATTTTTATAGGAATAGGCAGAGATGACGATGGTGAGTGAATCGAAAGTGGTGGAGTAGAAGGTGACCAGCATGACGAAGAGGATGACGAGCAGGACTTCGGTGAAGGGCAGGGTTTCGAATATCTGGATGATACCTTGATTGATGTCGAGGCCGCCTTGCACCATGCCGATGATGTCCACGTTGCCCTTGAGCTGCTGCGCCAGACCATAATTTCCAAAGATGATGAAGGAGAGGAAGGTGCCGGCGAGGCCGTAGCCATAGGTGCCCAGAATGACGTTTTTGATGGTGCGTCCTTTGCTGATCATGCCGATGAAGAACGGCGTGCCCACGCACCATGCCATCCAATAGGCCCAGTAAAAGACCGTCCAGCTCTGTACGAAGCCGGTTGTGCCGTCGCCGGAGGTGCGCAGGGGATCCATCCATGTGGCCATGCCGATGAAGTTTTGGGTCAGATTACCGATGGAGGTGATGCCGGTTTCGATGATGTATCTGGCTTCGCCGCCGAAAAAGAGCACGTAGGCCAGCAAAAAGAAAAAGAGGATGGTACAGGCCTTGGCGGAGACGATGATGCCTTCAATGCCGCTGAGCACAGAGATGGTGTACACCGCCGCAACGATGAGCAGCACCACGACGGTCAGTCCCACGGTCATGGGGAAGCCGAACACCCGGCTGAGCGAGGCGGCTAGCAGGGGCGTGGCGAGGGAAAAGGTGGTGGCGGTGCCCGCAATGATGGCGAGGATGGCAATGAAGTCAATGATTTTGCCGGGCGCTTTGTCCACGCGGCTACCCAGCAGGGGGCGACAGGCCTCGGAAAACTTTTGCTTCGTTCTGCCCCGCACGTGCAGCATAAAGCCAAAGGCTACGGCCAAAATAACGTAGAAGCTCCAGGGGATAGGACCCCAGTGAAACAGGGGATAGGTGGAGGCCCAAGCCTGCATGCCGCCGAGCTCCTCTATGCGGGCTTCACCGGCGTAGAGCGCCCATTCGATGAAAGAATAAAAAATGATGTCGGCGGCAAAGACGCCGGTGAAAATCATAGTCGCCCACTGGAAGTCGTTGTACTGCGGCTTATCGAGCTTCCCCAGCCGGATTTTGCCGTAGGGGGAAAAGGCGATGTAGAAGGTGATGAGTATAATGCAAAGCCCCAGAACAATGTAAAACGAGCCCAGCTCGTTACCCAGAAAGCCCCGGATGCTGTCCATAATCTCCGTGGATTGCTCCGGCGCTAGCATAAACACAGTGCATAGTGCGATGATGACAAACAGCGGCAGGATGATGAGTGGCCAGTCCAGCTCCTTGCGTAAGGTGGCAAAGCCCCATTTTTCTTTCTTATTGATCACGGTTGTCCCCTTTCTTATGCGGCCGGACATATGAGCCAAGCCGAGGTGTTGCGCGCCGAAGCCGTCCCCTCCGCCGCTTGCGGAAGCAGTCGGCAGCGTGTGTTCACAAAAATAGAAAAATTATTTGTTCACGAAATTAAAATAACGACCTTTCACAATCATATCGGATTATGCCGCCGTTGTCAAGCTCTTCTGCGGCGCAGGTGCGATTTGACAAGCGGGGACAAATGCTGTATCATGTATATTAAAATTGAACGGTAATATTTCATGAACGCAATTGGAGGCGAAAATATGAACAAACGAGATTGGATTGTCCTTGCCGTCCTTGTGAAATACGGCTACACCAACCAGAGGAGCCTTGTGCAGTATACGGGGTACTCCCTCGGGCTGGTTAATTCCTCGCTGAAAAAGCTGGAGGAAGAGGGCTATATTGATGCCGCCCACGCCATTACGGCAAAGACAGAGGCACACATCGAGGCATCCAAGCCTAAGCGAGCCATCATTCTCGCCGCAGGATTGGGTCTGCGCATGACGCCGATTAACAAGGTGCCCAAGGGTTTGCTGCAAGTGAACGGCGAGCCGCTGGTGGAGCACATCATCCACCAGCTTCACGAGGTTGGTATTCGGGAGATTCACATTGTGGTCGGCCATATGATGGAGCGATTCGATTACCTCGTTGACAAATTCGAGGTGGAGTTGATTTATGACCATGAATTTGCCTGGAAGGACACGTTGCACTCCCTGAGCAGAGCCGTGGATAAGCTCTCGAACTGCTATATTGTTCCGTGCAGCATCTGGTTCTCCCGCAATCCGTTCAACACGAATGAATACTTTTCTTGGTACGCCGTGTCCGAGTATATTGACGACGACAGCTGCGTGCGCTTAAACCGCAAGATGGAGCTGATTTACACCGAGAGCGAGAGCGGCGGGAACTCCATGCTGGGGCTGTCGTACTTGCTGGAGTCGGATGCCGGGCAGGTACGCAAACGGCTCGTAGAGCGCAATGGCCAGCGCAAACACAGCCGAGATATCTGGGAAATGGCGCTGTTTGATGAGAATAAAATGGATGCCTACGCCCGCATCATGCTGGGGCAGTCGGCCTATGAGATTAAAACCTACGAGCAGCTGCGGGAGCTGGACAGCGAGTCGAAAAACTTGCAGTCTGAGCGCATCAACTATATCAGTAAAAAGTTTGAGATTTCCAAGGATGAAATCACAGACATCTCTGGTCTTTTCAAGGGCATGACCAACCGCCACATGCGCTTTTCCGTGGACGACAAGCCCTATCTGCTGCGCGTGCCCGGCGAGGGCAGCAACGAGATTATTAACCGCCAGCAGGAGGCGGCAGTGTATGCCGCATTGCAGGGGAAGGGCTTGACCGACAGGATTGTGCATATTACGCCGGAGGATGGCTTCAAGATAACCGAATACTGGGAGAGCGCACGCAACTGCGACCCCGCCAACGAGGAGGATGTCGCCGCCTGCATCCGCCATCTGAAAAAGCTGCATGACATGAAGCTGGAGACGGGGCACGCCTTTGATGTTTTGGAGCGGTTGGAGCGCTACGAGTATCTGCGCAATGTGCCCGCCTCCTTCGCCGACTATGACGAGACCCGGGCGAAGGTCGTCGAGCTTTTGGGCATGATAGACCGTCTGCCGGAGGAGCGCTGCCTGTGCCACATTGATTCGGCGGATGTCAACTTCCTCTTTGTGGAGGACGAGGTGTTTCTCATCGACTGGGAGTACGGCGGCATGTGTGACCCGCATATCGACGTGTCTATGTTTTGCATTTTTGCCGAGTACAGCAAGGAGCAAATCGACAAGGTGGCCGAGATTTACTGCGACGGCCCCGCAAGCCCTGTCTCCCGCTTGAAATTCTATATTTATGCGGCGGCGGGCGGCTTTCTCTGGTCGGTTTGGAGCGAGTACAAGGCGAACATGGGCGTGGATTTCGGCGACTATGCGATTAAGCAGTATCGGTACGCAAAGCGTTTTTACAGGCATGCCAAGGAGCTCGCCGGCGAGCTGGGCGTGTAGCAATTGCAAAGCAAAAAAGCAGCATCGTTTCGATGCTGCTTTTTCTGCGTTTACATTTTTGCCGCAGAGGAGTATAATCAAAGGTAACTGACAGAACCATTGAGGAAAGGGCTTATGCCCGGCAAAAAGCTGTGCTTTTTGTTTTCTGCTTCCACCGCAAACAAAATATTGATTCACCGAAAGGATCAATCGAATGAATACGCTTCAAATGAAGGACTTTCTGAAATACAAGTTTATCTCTCAGCTGGAGTATGCCCCCGGAGGAGAGACGGCGGCCTTTGTCATCACGCAGGCCGACTGGGACGACAATGGATATCAAAGCGATATTTGGACCGTGGATACGCAGAGCGAAACGCTGCGTCGGCTGACCGCAATGGGCGATGCGAAGAGTCTGCTTTGGCTCAACGAGAAGGAAATCATCTTCCCCGCCGTGCGGCTGCCCAAGGACAAGAAACGCATCAAAAAGGGCGAGAAGCTGACGGTGTTTCAAAAAATCTGCATCTGCGGCGGCGAGGCGAGCGAGGCCTTCCGCGTGCCCCGCGCGGTGACTGCAATCAAAAAAATAAGTGAAACCAGCTTTGCCATGCTCTGCTCCTGGCATCCCTCCGACCTTGATTTTACAGGGCTCGATGCCGCAGGGAAGGCGGCGGCGTATCAGCACATCGAGGAGGAGCGGGATTACGAGGTGCTGGACGAAATTCCCTTCTGGTTTAACGGGCAGGGCTTCACCAACAAAAAGCGCACACGTCTGTTCGTGTTTGATGCGGAAAGCGGCAGCGGCGAGTTTGTGACGGACGAGCTGTCAAACGTGCTGGATTTTAAGGTGCAGGGCGGAAAAATCGCCTATGCGGCCAACCGTTTTCAAGATAAACAGGAGCTCAAGTCCGGCGCATTTCTCTACGACATCGCTGCCAAGAGCACCGAAGCCCTGCTGCCGCAGGGCGAGCTGCGCCTAAGCTTTATCGATTTTTGGGAGGACGGCGTTATCGTCAAGGGCAGTGCGGGCAAGGACTACGGTAATGGGGAGTACGGCAAGTTTTACACCCTCAAGGACGGGGAAGCAAGCCTCTTCTGCGCCGTGGATGAGGCGACCGGGAATCTCACAAACTCCGACTGCCGCTACGGCGGCGGCGTAAACCTGCGCATCTACGAGGGTGAGATTTATTACGCCTGCGTTGACCACGTGGAAAACGCCCTGCGAAAGATTCGCAGGGACGGCACGGTGGAGACAATCATCAAGAGAGACGCATCCTTCGACGCCTTCGATATCAGCCCCAACGGTATTCTCTGCTACGGTCTGGGGCCGGTCACGCTACAGGAGCTCTACAAGATTGAGGATGGAAAGGCACGCCAAATCAGCGACATCAACGGCGGCTTTGTGCGGGAGACGCAGCTTGTGATGCCCGAGCGCTGCGATGCGCAGGGCGAGGCCGGGACGGTGGAGGGATTCGTGCTCAAGCCGGTTGGCTTTGACCCCGAAAAGCAGTATCCGGCGGTGCTCAATATCCACGGCGGGCCAAAAACTGCGGTGGGGAACACGTACTTCCATGAGGCGCACTATTGGTCTGCCAAGGGGTATTTTGTTCTGTTTTGCAACCCGAGGGGCAGCGACGGGCGGGGCGATGCCTTCGCTGATCTGCGGGGGAAATACGGCACGATTGACTACGACGATTTGATGGCTTTTGCCGACAAGTGTCTGGAGGGATATCCCCAGATTGACAGCAAGCGCATCTGCGTCACGGGCGGCAGCTATGGCGGGTTTATGACCAACTGGATCATCGGGCACACCGACCGCTTCGTCTGCGCAGCGTCGCAGCGCAGCATTTCCAACTGGATTTCCAAGTTTGGCACCACCGACATCGGGTACTATTTCAACGCCGACCAGCAGCAGTCCACGCCCTGGGATAATGTGGAGAAAATGTGGTGGCACTCGCCCATGAAATACGCCGACAAGTGCGTGACACCGACCCTGTTTATTCACAGCGAGGAGGATTACCGCTGCTGGCTGGTTGAGGGGCTGCAAATGTTCACTGCGCTGAAATACCACGGCTGTGCGGCGCGGCTTTGCATGTTCAAGGGCGAGAATCACGAGCTCTCCCGCAGCGGGAAGCCCAAGCACCGTGTGCGCAGGCTCACCGAAATCACGGATTGGTTCGAAACATATGCCAAGTAGTCTGCCTGCCCAAAGCCTTTGAGAGTCGGTGCGAAGGCCGGGCTCTTATCGTAAATGCACTTGATTTTGAAAAAAGCGAAGCCAAACCGAATGGTTTGGCTTCGCTTGTATTTTTGAGGCTGTTTTCGGGTCAACCGGGCACTACTTGTCGTATCTGCGCTTTTCAGCTGCCGTTTTTTTTGGCGCTCTGCCGCCCTGTGCAGCACCTCGGGAGAGCTCGACCTTAATTGCCCGCTTGTTGTGCGTTTTTCCCGCAAAGCCGCTTTTAATCTGCGGGACATAGAGCGCAGGAATATCGAAAAACGAGTACGAGTCAAAGACGGAGATGGTGCCGATTTGCTTGGCCGGCACATCACATTCTTCGCAGATGAGGTCAACCATGTTTTTCCGGCTGATTTTGTCCATCGTGCCCAGCGAGATGAACATATGCGCCCGCTCGGTCGAGAGTGCGTCGGCGGCCTGTGCTCCCGTCCGCTTGCTCATGCGCAGAGACAGCGGCGGTTTTTCAGTCAGTTTCTTTTTCGGGGCTTCGGACGGTCGAGTCAAGGCAACCTGCCCCGTGACGGGAATCGAAATAAGCTGTATGTCCGCCTTGGTCTCACGCACGATGTCGCGCAGTCTGCCCAGCTCCTTGGGGTAGACAAAGGTATAGGCCACGCCGGTTTGCTGCGCCCGGCCGGTTCTGCCAATGCGGTGGACATAGCTCTCCGCATTTTGTGGAATATCAAAGTTGATGACGGCATCAATGTTGCTCACGTCGATGCCCCGGGCGGCCACGTCGGTCGCCACAAGCACGTCCAGCGCACCCTTGCGGTACTGACCCATGACGAAGTCCCGCTGCTTTTGCCGCAGGTCGCCGTGAAGCGCCGCTGTGCGGTAGCCGCCCTCCCGCAGATGCTCGGCAACGGTGTCCGTCATCGACTTTGTTCCGACAAAGACGAGGCAGGATGTGAACTGCTTCTCCTGCAAGAGCTTGAGGAGCACGGGCACCTTCGTTTTGTGCGCTGTGCGCACATAGAACTGGGTGACGCTGTCAACCGTTGCGGTCTCCTGCGCAATCGCAATTGAGACGGCATCCTGCTGATACTCTCTGGCGATGCGTGCGACTTCAGCGTCAATTGTGGCGGAGAAGAGCACCGTTTGACGGTCGCCCGGTGTCGCCATCAAAATCGTGTTGATATCATCGCGAAAGCCCATGTCCAGCATGCGGTCGGCCTCGTCCAAAACGACGGTTTTGAGATGCTCGAGCTTGAGCACTCTGCGCTGCAAAAAGTCCATGGCGCGGCCGGGCGTGGCCACAACAATCATGGGCTTGCGGCGCAGCGCCGCCATCTGGCGCTCGACACGCTCGCCGCCGTATACGGATGCGACTTTCACGCCGGGCAGGAACTTCGTGAGCTGCCGCAAAACTGTGGTCGTTTGCAGCACCAGCTCGCGGGTCGGGCAGAGTATGAGCGATTGAATGGTGTGGTTGCCCGGCTCGACGGCTTCCACCAGCGGGATGCCGAAGGCGCAGGTTTTGCCGGTGCCTGTGGGGGATTGGACGAGGACGTCCTTCTTTTGCAGGATGGAGGGAATTGCTTCGCTTTGCACCGGCGTCATCGCTGTAAAGCCGAGCGCTTGAAGCCCTTGCTGAAGTTTTTCCGAAATGGGTAATGTTGTAAATGTGTTAATATTCGCAGTCTCCTAGTTTCAATTTTTATCAAAATGTTATTATATAACATGATGGGGAAAAATACAAGTTTTCTTTTTTGGGTGGGTGGGTGACATCCCTCTGATTAAGTGCCTGCTTCCCTCCATCGTGCTGCCCATTGTGAACACTGGTATTGTAACGGTTTTTGCCTAAATTCTTGTAACGATGGGATTGACGTTCTAGGAACGCCTTTAAACAAAAGACAATAGAAAAGCAACCAGCCTGCCGTTGGGCAACGGCGGGCTGGTTGTCTTTTTTTGAGTTAGGGAGACATTCTTTTTGGCATTAAAGCCGCAGAACATTCAAATTTACGCATATTGCAGGGGCGTGATGGCAACAAGCAGCTCACAGCATGCGCATCAAGTCGTCACGACTTCAGAAGCCACAGGCTTTTTCGTAATTCTCGACATCACGCAGCCCACGGCGCAGGACACACCAATAATTAAAAATGCGGTGTAGTACCCGTCGAAGTGTGCCATTGACATGGAGGCAACGGTGTTTGCCAGCAGGCCGCCAATGCCATAGGCCAGAAACACAAACGCATAGTTTGTGCTGTAATGCTTCCCGCCGAAGTAGTCCAGCACGATGGAGGGATATGCGCCCATCATAGCGCCGAAGCAGACGGCCAGACCGCCGATTCCGAAGGCGATGGTTGCAAAGCCGGTCATAAAGCGCAGGCACAGGAACAGCACCAAATCAGCGGCGTAAATGATGGTGACCACCTTCGCAGCGCCCAGCTTATCCGAGGCTGCGCCGCCGATGAAGCGCCCAAGGGTGTTGGCGATGGACAGCACGCTGACAATGGCACCCGCTTGCAGTGCCGTTAGGCTGGCAATTTCCTGCGCAATGGGGGAGGCATGGCCGATGATGAAAAGCCCCGCAACGTTTGCAAACAGGTACATAATCAGCAGGAACCAATACTGCTGCGTGCGCAGCATTTGCGAGGAGGTGTAGTCTCTGCCGGCGAGTGCTCCGGCCTGCTGCGCCGGCGGCACCCAGCCCTCCGGACGGTAGCCGTCCGGCGCTGTTTTCAGCATGGACGAGCCGATAAGCATACCCACAATGGAAATGCCGCTCTGGATGAAGAAGGCGGCGTTTAACCCGAGCGACTCAATGAGAATCGTGCAAATGGGGGAGAAGATGATAGAGCCCAGACCGAAGCCCGCAACCGTTAGGCCGGAAATGAGACCCTTTTTCTCCGGGAACCATTTCACGCTGGTGGCAATGGGGACACCATAGATGAACCCGACACCGATACCGCAGAACACGCCGTATCCCAGATAGAGCATGGGCAGGGAGGTTGCGAAGGCGCTGATTGTCGGGCCGAGGGCGAGAAACACAGCGCCGATGAGGGTTGTGTTCCTCGGGCCGATTTTCTGCATGGCTTTTCCTGCGAAGATCATGAGGATGGGAATGAGAAGCGTCGTGATTGAAAACGTGAGCGTAACGGAGCTCTTTTCCCAGCCGTGTTGTGCCATGAGCGGGTTCACGTACAGGCTCCAGCTGTAGATCATGCCTGCACAGAATTGACAAATAATGCCTCCGATGGCGACCAACCATCGGGTTTGGTGCGCTTTTTCCATATTGCTTGACAGTCCTCTCTCTTACATATTAGCCTCACACCCGCAAAGCGAAATCCTTTTGACTTTCTACCGCAGCACATCAGCACATCAAGAGAATTTGATTTGCAAATTGAAGCGTCTTGTCTTTGGTTGGATTTCTTCCAACTCTTACTGTGTATTTAAATATAGCAAACCATATGCCACTAAAAAAGTCAAGAAAAAGATGGCGAAAAAGATGAGTAATAAGGTCTTTCTTTTAACAAAACTGGCCATTTTGTGACAGAAGCGAAACGTCACAGCGGCAGTTCTAATGCAAAAAACAAAACGTCTATGCCAGGAAGATCAAGCCCAAAGTTCCCGCCACAATCATCATCAAGCCGAGGAAGGGCTTCTTATTCAGCTTTTCGTGCAGGACGAAATGGCCAAAGGCCACCGTGACCAAAATGCTCAGCTTGTCAATGGGCACCACCACGCTGACGGGTCCCTGCTGTAGCGCACGATAAAAGCACATCCACGAGAGCCCGGTGGCGAGGCCGGAGAGTCCGATGAACGCCCAGCTGCGCCTGTCAATGCGTCGGATTTCACGCTGCGTGCCCTGCAAAAACACAATCAGCCATGCCATCACAAGGACGACGAGCGTCCGAATAGCCGTGCCGAGAGTGGACTCCACGCCCGCAATGCCGACCTTGCCCAAGATGGCGGTGAGGCTCGCAAACACCGCCGACAGGGAGGCATAGAGCAGCCATTGATGCCCCGCTTTCTTGTCGGCGTCGTCCGCTTTGCGCTCAATCATCCAGTAGGTGCCCAGGCCAATCAGAGCCATGGCGGCGGCCTTATACCACGTCAAGCCCTCGCCGAGCAGGAGGACGGAGAGGAGCATCGTGAGCACCGTGCTGGACTTGTCAACAGGGACAACCTTGTTGACATCCCCGACTTGCAGCGCACGAAAGTAGCACAGCCACGAGCCGCCTGTGGCAAGCCCCGAGAGGATGAGGAACACGAGGCTTTTCGAGTCGATGGCGGCGAGGCCGGAGGCGGAGTCTGCGATAAATACCATCAGCCAGGCAAACAGCGCAACGACGACAGTGCGCAGCGCCGTCGCCAAAGTGGAGTCAACATGCTTGATTCCGATTTTCGCCAAGACCGACATGCCCCCGGCGAAGAGGGCAGAGGCCAGGGCATAGACAATCCACATCATCGACCCTCCTAATCCGTATGCGGGATTTCGCTTAGTAAATGGCCAGCGGCCCGTAAGGCCCGTCAATAATTTCTATTTTCGTTTCAAAAATATCGGTCAAAAGCTCCGGCTTCATAATGTCGCCCACCGTTCCGAAGGCGGCGATTCCGCCGTCCTTCATTGCGCAAATCCGGTCAGAATATCTGGCGGCAAAATTGATGTCATGCAAAACCGTCAAAATGGTTCGCCCGAATTCATTGGCCACATGCCGCAGATATTCCATCATCTGGACGGAGCGGGCGACGTCGAGGTTGTTGAGCGGCTCGTCTAAGAGCACATACTCCGTCTCCTGGCACAGCACCATGGCGACATAGGCGCGCTGCCGCTGCCCGCCGGAGAGCTCGTCCAAATACCTGTTCTCCAGCTCTGTCAAATCCAAAAAGTCGATGTATTTAGAGATAATCGCCTCGTCCTCTTTGGTCAACCGCCCCTTTGAATAGGGAAAGCGTCCGAACCCGGCGAGCTGCCGCACCGTGAGTCTGGTGACAAAGTGGTTTTCCTGCCGCAAAATCGTCAAAATCTTTGCCAAATCTGCGGATTTGGAGTCGGAGACATCCATATTGGCAACCGTGATTTGACCCTCGTCCATGTGCAAAAGCCGACCAATCATCAAAAGCGCCGTGGATTTTCCTGCGCCGTTTGGCCCGATGAGCGAGGTGAGTCCGGCTTTTGGTATTTGAATGTCCAACGGCCCGATCTGCACCTCTTCGGTGTACAGCTTTTTTGCGCTGGCAATATGTATCATAACGTTCCCTTCCTTAACAAAACAACTAAAAATGTGATTCCACCAAACATTTCAATGATGATGGAGACGACACCCTGTGCGCGAAACACGTGATACATGAAAAAGTACGCACCTGTTATAATCAAAAATCCGATGGCAAGCGCCATGGGGAAGATGTACCTGTGGTCATACGTCGGCGCAGCTTGATACGTCAACGTTGCAACCAAAAAGCCGTAGAACGTCAGCGGGCCCACCAGAGCGGTTGAAATGGACATCAAAACAGAGACCAGAATCAGTGCATAAATCACACCGAATTGGTGCTTCACGCCCAGAGAGGTGCTGGCGCTCTTTCCCAGCGAGAGCACATTGAGCTTTTTGGAGTAAGCGAAGATGAGCACGCCCGCAAGGAGCACAATTGGAATCGCAATGGGGAAGTAGTCCGCATTGGCATTGCTCACCGAGCCGAATAATCTCGCTTGCAGCACGTCAAACTCAGACGGCGCAAGAAGCCTTCTCATAAATGAGGAGATTGACCGCAGACCCGTTCCGACAATGACGCCGATTAAAAGCATCAGCTGCAAATTACCGTACTTTCCCGAGAGCAGCCAGCCGTATAGGATCAGGCACATCAAAACCATGACCACGACGTTGAACAGAAACGATTCTATGCTGCCACTGAGCCTTATGAATACTGTGGCGCCGAAAAAGAACATGGTGGCTGTATGTATCGTCGAGTAAAGCGCCTCGAAGCCCAAAAGGGACGGCGTGATAATCCGGTTGTTCGTGCTTGACTGGAAGGTAACGGTCGCCAAGCTCTGGCAAACGGCGGAGATAATCATGGCCGTAAGCGCCACCATCCGCCGTCTGACAACGGGGAGGAAGGAGGGCGAATCAATCGGGACGGGATTCTTATAGACCAAGAGCCCGTAGGAGGCGAAGAGACCGCACACAATCAATGTGATGAGCAAAATCCAATAGCGTTTTTCGTCTTTTTTCGAGCGAAAGGCACGAGCGGATCTACCGTCGTTGTGCAGGCCGGAATCGGCCGCAGCATATTTGATAAACCGGTTCATTGCGGCCTCCTTTGTCTTAATAGGATAACGATAAACGTAACCGAGCCCACCGTTCCGAGAATCAGAGAAACGGGGACTTCAAACGGCATGATAATGGTGCGGGAGATGATATCGCACAGCGTGATTGCACCCATGCCCAGCACGCAGACCCAGGGCAGGTTGCTGCGCAGGTCGTCACCGCGATAGATGGAGACGATATTTGGCACAATCAAGCCCAGGAAGGGCAGATTTCCGATTACAGCAGCGACAATGCCGACGGTGAAGGAAATCAGAGCGGTGCCTAACATGATGATTCTGTTGTAATTCACGCCGAGGCTCGTTGCGACGTCCTTGCCGAGTCCGGCTAAGGTCAGTCGGTCTGCATAGATAAAAATGAAAATAGTTACAATCACGATGAACCATAAGTATTCATATCTGCCGATTTGAACCGGCGCAAAAGAGCCGACAAACCAGGTTTCAATGCTCTGCGTCATTTGAAAAACCAGCCCGACAAAAGTGGAAACTGCGGAAATCACTGCGCCAAGCATCATGCCGACAATCGGGACAATGAGAGACGAGCGAAGCTTCACCTTTCTCAAAAAGAAAAAGAAAACCATTGTTCCGATGAAAGAAAAAACGATTGCGCCCGTCATCCGCAGCACCAAGCTTGGTGCAGGAAAGATTAAATAAACAAAAATAAGCCCCAAGCCGCCCCATTCAATGGTTCCGGTTGTAGTTGGCTCCACCAGACGGTTTTGCGTAATCAGCTGCATCACCAGCCCGGATATGGACATGGCAGCGCCGGTGAGCATAAGCGCGGCGGTGCGCGGCACACGGGTGATGAAAAACATGTTCCACCCATCCGGCTGACCCTGTATGTCATACACGCCGGTGAACAGTGAGACAATACCCAAGATAACAACGGCGAGCAAGGCCAGAATAAAGGGTCTTTCCCATAGTCTGCCGAAATCTGAAGGGAGGGGCTGAGAAATCTCAGCCCCTGTGTTTTTTTGTATTGTATTTTTTGGCATCTTGTTGCTCCTCTTAAATGCTATCCGGCCATAGCGTCTGCGAGCGTGTTAAACAGCGCCGTAAAGGTTTGGATGGACTCGTTTACGTAAGCATCGTTCGGAGCATACACCATCTTACCTTCGGTGACTGCGCTTATGTTCGCAAGGGCGGGGGCATTGGCAATGATGTCATATGCGGGGACATAACCCTCTGCCGTGGCGTTCATCGCATCGCGATCCAGCACGAAAATCCAATCGGGGTTGCTCTGTGCAATCGCCTCGACGGAAATATCGTCACCCTGGTGATCTGAGCTGGCACCGTCGACAAACAGAGAGGACTGCCAGTCAAAAATTTCATACAGCGGGCCCCAGACACGGCCGGAGAGCGGGGCGGCAAAGCGAATGTTTCCGCCGGAGACGATGATGGTCATGATGGTGTCGGTGCCGTTATATGCAGCCTTTGCACGCTCGATGGAGGCCTCAAAATCTGCGACCATCTGTGCAGCCTCTGCGTTCTTATCAAAAATCTGACCCAGAACGAGCGTGTAATCTCTAAACCCGTTGACGAGGTTATCGGCAGACGACTCTGCATTCACGGAAACATCGAAGTTGAGGTTAATCACGGCGGCAGTGGGCACCAGCTCCTTGATGGCGTCATATTGGCTGGCAAAGCGCTGGCCAACAATGACGAGATCGGGATTCACGGCGGCGATGACTTCAAGGTTCGGGTCGTTGTGAGAGCCGACATCCTGGATGGAGTCGTCCGTTTTGTAGCTCAAAGCTGCCGGCATGACGGGCTTCGGCCCTGCAACGAGCTCCACGCCCCAGGCCTCCAGAGTTTGGAAGGTTCTGTTATCCAGAGCGACCACGCGCTGCGGATTGACAGGAACGGTAACCGTGCCGTAAATGTCGGTGATTTCCACCTCTGTGGGCTTTGCGGGCTCAACGGCCTGCGGCGTGGTCTCGGGGGCGGCAGGAGCGGCGGGGGTGGGTGTTGCGGGAGCAGGTGCGGGGGCGCTACAGCCCGCCAGCATCAAAGCTAAAACTGTGATGAATACAGTCAATTTAAGTGAAGTTACTTTTCTCATGTTTGTTCTCCTTATTATGTTTGGTGTATCGTTGCAAGTCGTTCCCTCTGTGATTCTTCTTTCCTTTCTACCATAAAATACAATGCAAGGCGATGCGCTGCTGCGAAATTAGCTGAGCCTAACTTTTGCCGGAAAAATCAGTTAGCTGTCGCTAACTTTTTATTAGTCTACTATAACACTTTATAATTGTCAACAGCTATCCGAAAAATACCGGGCCGGGCGGTGCGCAAAATTCCGGCTGCTGACGAGGGCAAGCGCTTGCCGCCGAACGCTAAAATGTTCGAATATGCAGCAGATTTGAAATGATTTTTATTCTTGCCAGAAGGCGGGAAGTATGGTAGTGTTGAAAATAGATGGATTTTGGCTGCACGGCAACAGTCAAACGTCCCAATCACGTGATAGACCAGGAGGGTGCGCATGTACAAGCTTGTTGTTGTGGAGGACGAACGAGACGTGAGAAAACGGCTGGTCGGCTTGATTGAGCGGGCGGATGCTGGCTTTGAAATCGTCTCGGAGTACGAAAACGGCATAGATGCGTATGATGGCATCATCTTCGATGCCCCTGACCTTGTATTGACGGATATCAAAATTCCCTACATCAGCGGCATCGAGCTGGCAAGGCGGCTGCGGGAGGTTCTGCCTCTTGTCAAGATTGCAATTATTACGGGCTATAACGAGTTCGATTACGCCAAGGAGGCCGCCAACCTCGGCGTGGTGGGCTTTATCAGCAAGCCCATCACCTTTGAGGATATCGCAGCGACGCTGATAAAGGCAAGAGCCATGCTGGATGAGGAGTATTTGACGGCCTCGAACCTCAACCGCTTTCAGGAGGTTTATGAACGCAGCCTGCCGATTTTGAGAGAGAACGACCTATATCGGCTCTCCAACACCTCGGAGCTGACCGCTGCGCTGGAAAACAAGCTCCGCTACAACGGCGTGAATCTGGAGTACAAGTATTTCATCGCCTGCCTGTTCGACTTTGACGAGCCGCAGGAGGGGAACACGGAAAAATTCGACCTCGCCTTCTCCTCGGTGCGCAAATATGTGGGCGAGGAGCTTGTGGGGCATTGGGATTTTGAGCTCTTCAGCCGCTATGAAAAGCTCTGCCTTATGATTAAGTCCGACAAAAAGCCGGATGCGAAAGAAATTGACGTGATTCTCGAACGCATCATTTTGCGCATCAGCCGCTTTTCGGGCATGCCGCTGAGCGTGGGTATGAGCAGCGTTTATGAGAACAACCGAAACTTTGCTGCCATGGTGCGGGAGGCGAAGCGTTCGCTGGAATATCGCCGTATTCTGGGCGGCGGCAAGGTGTTTTTCTATGAAAACGCCTCCTCTCCGGCCTCCAAGCTCACGGTTGACGATGCATCCATCAAGGAAATCGGCTATGCCATGCACTTTGGCGGCGCCGGAAAATGCGTCGCCATGATTGACGAGCTGCGGGTGGCGCTGGAGGCATCGCAGGAGTCGCACCACTACGTGGTGACCAGCATCCTCAACGTGCTGCTCAAGGCCTGCGACAACCTCGATGGTCTCTATGTGCGGTACGGCGGGCAGGAGGGGCTGTACACCCGTTTTTTCGAGATTAAAACCGGCGACGAAGTTTTTGACTTCCTCAAAGAGCTCTCCGGGGAAATCGAGGCGCTCAACGAGGATGTCATCGTGAGCAATGTGGAGCAAAACCTCCGAAAGATAACAGCTTATATGGAGGTACACTTCTGTGACAGCGACATCAGCTTTGAGTCGGTCGCCCGGGCGGTGAATTTCTCAACGAGCTATATCAGCGCCCTGCTCAAGAAAAATCTCAACACATCATTTGTCAAGCTGCTCACCGGCATGCGCATGGAAAAAGCCAAGGAGCTTTTGGCAGACCCGTCCCTAAAGATTATTGATATTGCCGAGCGGCTGGGCTACAACGACTCGTATTACTTTAGCCACTGCTTCAAAAAATATATGGAGGTCTCGCCGAAAGAGTATCGAAACAATGAAANCAAAAANTAGCTTTTTCAAATCAAAATCAGTGAGCTTCATCATCATTGCAGCCTGCGTTGCAATTGTTGTGGTGATGGTGCTGTCGCTTTTTTTGACGACCTACACGAGCTTTAGCAGCGGTATGAGCGGGGCGGTGAACACGCAGACCCGCGAATTGAGCACGCAAATTGTGTATAACTATGAAAACTATATCGGCAGCATGATTAAAACCTCGAACACGATACAGACGACGATTGAGAAATATAATCTGGATGACTTTGAGGATGCGCTGGATTTGTCCGGCTTTTTTCAGCAAATCATCAGCTTGAACAGCGATATCCTTAAAATCAGCGTCTATGACAAGGACAACGGCCGGGTGCTGGCCTCGACCGAGGCGGGCGAAATCGGCACGGCGCTCCAAGGCGGCGATATCCAGTGGTTCACGGAGGCGAAGGAGGAGCCGACGGTGCACGCTTTCTCCGTTCCCTATGCGGAATACGGCAGCGAGGAGTACAAGCTCAGCGTGAGCAAAAGCATCAAGGTCAAGGGCGCAGGCGAGGACGCTATTCTCAAAATCGAAGTGAGCTTTCAGCAGTTCATCGACCTTGTGAAGAAGTCGAACCTCGGCGCAGGGGGGCACATCACAATCATCGACCAGAACTATGAAATCGTGTACACCTCGACGATAGACCCGCCGCCGCAGGAAGAGACAGAGGTGATTCGGGAGATTACGTTGGGCTCGAGAAACGTTGAGATTGGCGCATACAATATGTTCGTCAACGTGGGCACCATCTCGAACACCAAATGGCGCATCTGCGTGTTCATCAACGCAGACAGGCTCACGGAGATTGAGCGAAGCTTTCTCACGACCACCATTTTACTCTCTGCCTTGATACTTGCCATCAGCGTCGGCCTCTTCCTTGCCGTGGCGAGAACGATTACCAGGCCGATGAAGCAACTCGAGCTCACCATGCGCAAGGTGGAAAAATCCGACTACTTCCGTATGGAGGAGGTGGATATTTCCGCTTCGAAGGAAATTGAGGAGCTGACCAAACGGTTTAATAAAATGATGCGCAAAATCAGCGAGCTGATGAAGCGGGTCATCGACGAGCAGAATGCACAGCGCAAAAGCGAGCTCAAGGCGCTGCAAAATCAGATTAACCCACACTTTCTCTATAACACGCTGGACTCCATTGTCTGGCTCGTGGAGAATGAAAAAAACGCTGAAGCCAGCGAAATGGTCGTCGCTCTGGCGCGGCTTTTCCGCTTGAGCATCTCCAAGGAGACGGAGACCATCCCCGTGCGGGAGGAAATCGAGCATGTGCGCAACTACCTGCTGATACAGAGCATCCGCTATGCCGACTCGTTTGATTACGAGATTGACGTGGCAGAGGAGGCGTTGGAGATATCCACGATGAAGCTGATTCTCCAGCCCATTGTTGAAAACTGCCTCTACCACGGTTTGAAAAACAACATCGACCGCGGCAACATCAAAATCAGCGCATATCTTGACGACGGCTATCTGGTGCTCTCCGTTGCCGACAACGGATACGGCATGCGACAGGAGACCATCGACAATCTCTATCTCTCCTTTGAGGATCGCATCGCCAGCAACAGCGTGGGGCTGAAAAACATCTACCAGCGGGTGATGATTTACTTTGGCGGAAATGCGCAGATGAAGATTGAAAGTGAGCTTGATGAGGGAACGACGATTACGATAAAGGAGCCGCTATGCAGATGATAAAACGAATGCTTTCGCTTGCTGCGCTGTGCCTGCTGCTCGCCGGTTGCAACAGGAATGAAACGAAGATTGCCTTTTTCGTCTACGACGGCAGCGATACGTTCATCTCGGAGATGATGGCGCACATGGCCTCGGAGATAGCGCCGGAGATTTCCGCTGTGTTTCGTGATGCGGGAAATTCTCAAGCGGTGCAAAACCAGCAGCTCGGCGAGCTCATTGAGGAGGGCGGCTACAGGCTGTTCGTCATCAACGCAGTGGACAGGCTGGCGTGCAGCGCAATTGTAGAAAAATGCGCAAAAGAGGGCATCGCCGTTGTGTTTTTCAATCGGGAGCCGCTGGCAGATGCGCTGACCAACGACAACGTGTTCTATGTCGGCGCAGATGCGGACAAGCTCGGTGAGAAGCAGGCCGACATGGTGGCGGAACTGTTCTCCGGCGGCTCCGGCTTCCTTTATGATAAAAACGGTGACGGCGTCATCCAGCTTATCATTCTCAAGGGCGAGCAGGGGCATCAAGACGCAGAAAAGAGGACGGAAAACTGCGTGGGTCGCTTAAAGGAGCTGGGCTTTGAGGTCGAAATTCTGGCGACAGAAATCGCCAACTGGACGCGGCATGAGGGATTTCAAGCCATGCAGACGATTTGCGCAGACTACGCCGATGAAATTGAACTCGTGTTTTCCAATAACGACGATATGGCACTGGGGGCCATTGACTACCTCATTGACGCAAAGGTCGTGCCGAAGGCACCGCACATCAGCAGGATGCCCTTCCCGATTGTGGCTGTGGATGGCACCACCGTGGGTCTTGAGGCGATTGCGCAGGGCTATCTGTACGGCACGGTGAACAACGATTCCATTCGGCAGTCCGATGCAATCCTCAAGCTGATTTCCTGTATTTTGTCCGACGGCGGACTGGAAAATTTCGAATATCCCGTGACCAATGGACACTATATTTACATTGACGGCGAGGTAATCACCCGTAGAAATTTGGAGGATTACACCAACGAAAGATAACGATTAAGTAGAATTTTGTGGGTTCTGTGTAAAAAAACACATGTTATTTGTCTGTTGTAGAGATTATAATGAATCCGGTGGTAGAAATACGACCGGATTTATTATTTAGGAGGAATTTTCATGAAAAAGATTTCCGCTCTCTTGCTCGCACTGGTTATGCTCTTCTCTCTCGCCGCCTGTGGCACACCGCCTGCCAGCACGCCCGCCCCGGTTGCGCCGCAAACGCCGACACCTGCTGCTCCGGTGGCCGATGCAGAGCTCAATGTGGCCGTGTTCTACTACAACTTTGCAGACGTTTACATCTCCAGCGTGCGCGGTCACGTTGACCAGGCGCTCACAGCGCTCGGCGTGAAGTACAACAACTACGACGGCGCAGGCAACCAGACCACCCAGACCGAGCAGATTGCAACCGCAATCACCAACGGCGCTGACCTTCTCATCGTCAACGTGGTAGAAAACAGCTCCGACGATGCCGCACAGAACGCCGCAGATGCCGCCAAGGCAGCCGGTATTCCCATCGTGTTCTTCAACCGCGACTTCGGTGCAGGCGTCATCAACAGCTATGCTGATGCGGCCTTCGTCGGCACGAATGCCCCCGAGGCCGGCCACATGCAGGGCGAGCTCGTCGGCGAAACACTTCTGGCAGACTATGACGGCTTTGACCTCAACGGCGACGGCGTCATCTCCTATGTCATGTTCAAGGGCCAGGAAGGCAACGTTGAAGCCGATGCCCGCACCCAGTTTGGTGTTGAGGATGCCGACAAGGCTCTTGCCGCCGCAGGCAAAGCCGCTCTGGCCTTCTACGATGCAAACAACGCCAACAAGTATCTCGTTGACCAAAACGGCAACTGGTCTGCCGCCGCAGCCACCGAGTATATGGACACCATCCTTGCCGAGTATAACGAGGCAAACGGCAACATGATTGAGCTGGTTATCGCCAACAACGACGACATGGCCGCCGGCGCTGTCAGCGCCCTCCAGACCGCCGGCTACAACACCGGCGAAGCAGGCGCAACGGTAATCCCCGTGTTTGGCGTTGACGCCGTGGACAGCGCAAAGGCGCTCATCAACGAGGGCAAAATGACAGGCACAATTATGCAGGACGCCAAGGGCATGGCAGACACCATCTGCGCTCTGGTTGCCAACATCCAGTCCGGCGATGCTCTGATGAGCGGCATCGACGCAGCAGGCGGCTACAATGTGGACGCAGACGCTGCCAAGATCCGCGTGCCCTACGGCAAGTACGTCGGCTAAGCCCGACGCAATCGAATCACAGCACTGAATCCTAAAAACAATATCTGCGGGGCTGCCGACTCCGGCGGCCTCGCAGACAATGTTTTGCAATACGGAGGAAAAGGATATGGAGCATACGGTTCTTCTTGAGATGAATCATATTTGCAAGGAATTCCCGGGCGTAAAGGCGCTTGACAACGTATCCATCGCCGTTCGCTCCGGCACGGTTCATGCGCTGATGGGAGAAAACGGTGCGGGAAAATCCACGCTGATGAAATGCCTGTTCGGCATTTATTCGAAGGATGCGGGCTCAATCGTGCTCGACGGGAAGGAAGTACGATTCAAAACGTCCAGAGAGGCTTTGGAAAACGGCGTGGCGATGGTGCATCAGGAGCTCAACCAGGCGCTCACCCGCACGGTGGCGGATAACCTCTGGCTTGGCCGCTATCCCAAGTCCTTCGGCGTGGTGAGCGAGCGGGAGATGAAACGGAAAACGCTGGAAATCTTCGAGCAGCTCGAGGTGAGCGTTGATCCGGGTGCTATCATGTCAACGATGCCCGTCTCCCAGCGCCAAATGGTGGAAATAGCCAAGGCGGTGTCCTACAATTCCAAAATCATCGTCTTTGACGAGCCCACCTCCTCGCTCACCGAGGTTGAGGTGGAGCATCTGTTTCGCATCATCAATATGCTCAAGGCCAAGGGCTGCGGCATTATTTACATCAGCCATAAAATGGAAGAAATCTTGCGTATCAGCGACGACGTGACCATCATGCGGGACGGCGCATGGGTTGCGACAAAGCCGGCGCAGGAGCTCACCATGGAGGAAATTATCAAGCTCATGGTCGGCAGAACGCTCACCAACCGCTTTCCTGCAAAAACCAACGAGCCCGGCGAAGTGATTTTAGAGGTAGAGAGGCTTTCAGGAAAATACACCCGCCTTGAGAATGCCTCCTTTACGCTGCGTAAGGGCGAGATACTGGGCGTCGCCGGACTGGATGGTTCCGGGCGCACCGAGCTGCTGGAAAACCTCTTCGGCGTGATGGAAAAGCAGACGGGGGAGGTTCGCTTGCACGGGGAAAAGGTGGAGAACAAAACACCCCGAGATGCGATTGCCAACGGCTTCGCCCTCATCACGGAGGAGCGCCGGGCAAGCGGCATTTTCGGCATTCGCGACGTGAAGGAAAACACGGTGGTGTCAAGCTTGAAAAAGTACCTCGTGGGTGGTTTTATCTTGAACAATAAAAAGATGGAGCAGGACACCGACTGGTCGATACAGGCCATGCGCATCAAAACGCCCGGGCAAAAAACGCTGCTTCGTGACCTCTCGGGCGGCAACCAGCAAAAGGTTATCATTGGCCGTTGGCTTTTGACAAAGCCGGAGATACTGCTTCTCGACGAGCCGACGCGGGGCATCGATGTGGGGGCTAAGTACGAGATATACCAGCTTATGATTGAGCTTGCCAACGAGGGGAAGGGCATCATCATGGTGTCCTCCGAGATGCCGGAGCTTCTGGGCATCTGCGACCGGATTTTGGTTATGTCCGCCGGACAGGTTGCCGGAGAAGTTGCGGGTGAAACAGCCACGCAGGAGGAGATTCTTACGCTGGCGGCAAAATTTATTTAACGGGAGGCTGGAAACATGAGTGGAAAGATAGAAAAAGCGGAGGCAGAGCAGTGGACGAGCAAGCGCATCGGCGGCCTCCTGCTCAACAACGCACTGATTATTGTGATGCTGATTGCCATCGTGTATATCGCAACACAGAACAAAAACTTCCTCACGCCCGCATCCATCATCAACGTCATTTCGCTGACGGCGGCATCCCTGCCTGCGGCGCTCGGCATCGCAGGCTGCATCGTCCTCACGGGCACGGACCTGTCCGCCGGACGTATCATCGGCCTCACCGCCTGTATCGGCGCATCGCTTCTGCAGGTTGCGGACAGCGCAAACAAAATGTGGCCGAATATCGGCACGCTGCCGATTGCGGTTGTCATTGTTGCCATGATGATTGTCGGTGCCATTTTTGGTGCCTTCAACGGCTTTTTTGTGGCGAAATTCAAGCTTCACCCCTTCATCGTCACGCTGGGGACGCAGCTGATTGTGTACACGCTGCTGTTGCTCTACCTCAAGATGGGCAACAACAACGGCATGGCGATTTCCAGCCTCGCCCCCGAGTATACCAGGTTTGTCAAGGGCTCGTTCTTCAGCATTGCGGGCACACCGATTCCAAATTATGTGTTCTTTGCGATTGTTCTCACCGCACTGATGTGGTTTATCTGGAATAAAACGACCTTTGGAAAAAACATGTTCGCCCTCGGCTCGAATGAAGAGGCCGCCCGTGTCTCCGGCGTCAATGTCACGCTCACGGTTGTGCTGGTTTTTGCGCTCGCCGGTGCCATGTACGGCATCACCGGCTTTATTGAGGGCGCACGAATTGCCTCCAACACGGCCAACACAGGCGCAAACTACGAGCTCGATGCCATTGCGGCCTGCGTCATCGGCGGCGTGTCGTTCACCGGCGGCGTGGGTAAGGTGCGGGGCATCGTCCTCGGCGTGTTCATGCTTCGGCTGATTTTTGTCGGGCTGAACATGATGTCTGTTGACCAGAATCTGCTCTATCTCATTAAGGGCGTTATCATTCTCTTTGCCTGCGCACTTGACATGCGCAAGTATCTTGTAAAGAAATAATTTCCTGCGTTTCAGTACAGAGGAAAGGAAGGGCAGGTATGCTCATCTTAGGAAGAAAAGAATGGCAGGAGTGGCTTGCCTGCGAGGACGGGCAGGCGCAGCTTGCGCTTTTATACGGCGGCGCAGAGGGCATCTGCGAGCGATATTTGGCGGCGTTCGACGATTACCGGCAGAGCTTTGGTCACGAGGTGGGCGCTTTTTTCTCTGCACCCGGGCGGACGGAGCTATCCGGCAACCACACCGACCACCAGCATGGCGTGGTGCTGGCGGGTGCAGTGACGCTGGACATGCTCGCCGTGGTGCATCCCCGCAATGACATGAAAATCCGCCTCGTGAGTGCGGGCTATCCGACGACGGAGGTTGCGCTCGAAGTGCTTGTGCCCCTTGCCGATGAGAAAAACACAACGGCGGCGCTCGCCCGCGGCATTGCGGCCGGACTCATCGAGCGGGGGCATCAAGCCGGCGGCCTTGATGCCTACATCAGCTCGCAGGTTCCCCGGGGCAGCGGGCTTTCCTCCTCGGCGGCGATTGAACTTCTGCTGGCCACAATTCAAAATGTGCTCTACAACAACGGCGCGGTTGACCCGGTTACACTGGCAAAAATCGGGCAATATGCGGAAAACCGATTTTTCGGAAAGCCCTCGGGTCTGCTCGACCAAACCAGCATTGCACTCGGCGGGGTTTCCTTCATCGACTTCAGCGGCAGCGACATCCGCTACAAGCGGCTGGGCGCTGATTTTCGGGCTCTGGGCTACGAACTGTGTGTGGTCAACGCAGGCGGCACGCACGATGGGTTGACAGGGGAATACGCCGCAATCCCGGGCGAGATGAAGGCGGTTGCGGCGGCGTTTGGAAAAACGGTGCTGGGCGAGGTTGACGAGATGGTGTTCTATGGCGCAATCCCCGCTCTTCGCAGCTTGGTAAGCGACCGCGCCATCCTGCGCACCGTACATTTTTATACGGAAAATGCAAGGGTGCCGCAGCAGCTCGCCGCATTGCAAAGCGGCGACATTGAAGCATACAGGCGGCTGATGCAGGCCTCCGGGCGCTCCTCCTATGAGTACCTCCAGAACATCTACCCCTCCGGGGATGAGGCCGAGCGCAGCGTCTCTCTGGCGCTGTGCCTGTCGGAGCGCATCCTCTCAGACCGAGGTGCGTGGCGGGTGCATGGCGGGGGCTTTGCGGGAACGATACAGGCGTTGGTGCCGCTGGATTTGCTGGAGCAGTATACGGCGCAGATGCAGGCGGTGTTCGGCAAAAGCAGCGTCTATCGGCTGCGCATCCGCCCCTTCGGCGGCTACTGCTTTGCGCAGAACTGAAAGCGCAGAGCTGTTTTGGCGCATGGAGACAAGCGATTGAATATATGTAAAACCCCCTGTAGCCGTTGCGGCTACAGGGGGTTCGTTATGTTTAGATGGTAGGAAAGAGAGGCCGCAATAAAACCGATGCTCTTCATGACTCTGCGGCAGGTAAATTTTCACTCTCATAGGCGCATTTGTGCGTTTCAATCCCTAGCTTCGCCAGCTTTTTATACAGCGCACTGCGGTGAATCCCGAATTCATCCGCAACCTTGCGGCAGTTTCCCTTGTTGCGCATGAGCGCCTGCACAATGACCATGCGCTCATAATCGTCCATCACCTCGTACAGCTTTCGCCCTTGCGAGCTCATGCCCACATGCGGGACAAATTTGGATGGCAAATCCGATATGTCAATGGTGAGGCCGTCGCAGGTGGCGTAGGCGCACTTTATCACATTGTCCAGTTCCCGCAGATTGCCCCGCCAGGGATGCTCCAACAACGCCTCTAACACATCGAGGGAAAAGGTGACTGCGCCCTTATATTCTTGATTTAAGCGCTTGAGAAAATAATAGGATAGTTCGGGAATGTCTTCCCGGCGCTCTCTTAACGGGGTCAGCTCAATGTTAATGACATTGAGGCGGTAGTAGAGGTCTTCCCGGAAAGCGCCCACCTCGGTCATGCGGTTCAAATCCTGCCTCGTGGCTGAAATGATGCGCACATTCACCGGCACGGTCTCCGTTCCGCCGACCGGCTCAACCTCCTGCTCTTGGAGGACACGGAGAATCTTAGCCTGCATCGCCAGTGGCATATCTCCGATTTCATCCAAAAATAACGTCCCGCCGTCGGCCAGCTGGAATTTTCCCTTTTTTCCGCCTTTTCTTGCGCCGGTGAAGGCCCCGTCTGTATATCCGAAAAGCTCTGATTCCAGCAGCTCGGAGGGAATCGCAGCGCAATTGATGCTCACCATTGGCTTGCCTGCCCGCACACTTGCGTTATGGATGGCCTGGGCAAATACCTCCTTGCCCGTTCCCGTTTCCCCGGTGAGCAGGATAGGGAAGTTCGTCTTTGCCGCTCGAAGTCCCTCGCGTTTCTTTTTCTGAATCTCTTCGCTGCTGCCCACAATGCTGCTGAAATTGAACTGATTGTTGTTTGCGTTGTGATACTCTTCCCGATAAAACTCCAGTTCGGCATGCTCTTGAACCAGGCGTTTGGCAGAGGACATTGCCTGCAACCGGAAGCGCACCTGTGCAACACCGGCAACCACCTCGCCGCACTCGTCCGTCACGCAGGAGCGGCTGACAAGAACCATGTTGTCGTCCTCCCGCTTTGTCTTGCCCGGATTGTATACGTGCAAGGCCAATTCCTCGCTATAGCGCTTTGTCACAATGTCTAACATTTTCGAGTTTGGAATGACTTTGAAAATGCTGAATCCGACAATCTCTTCTTTCGGCTTTCCGAGAAATTCGCAGTATTGTTCATTGATATCCGTAACAACGCCGCACTCGTCAACCACAATAAAGCCATCGTCCGACATGCTGAGAACCTCGTCGAAAATGTAGCGATACCGTTCTTGTTCCGTTTTCATTGCCTGCATCCTCTCTTCCCCAAAAAACCTGTCAGTGACGAAGAATTTCCTTGCATGATAGCATCAGTATTATGTTGCGAATATGGACAACAATATCTGCTCCCCAGATATTATATCATAGCCGCAAGTGCCTGCGCCGCATTTTTTGCAAATCTATATGCGGCGTTGTGACATATTTTTCGAATCAAGTATAATATCTGCTTTGCAGATATTATATCATAGCCGCAAGTGCCTGCGTCGCATTTTTTGCAAATCTATATGCGGCGTTGTGATATATTTTTCGAATCAAGTATAATATCTGCTTTGCAGATATTATATCATACTTTTTTGGATTCTGTAAATAACGCAGAATCACAAGAGCCCCGAAGAAAGAGGGCTCTCATCGACTTGGCGTGAGAGACCTGCTTTCTTCGGGTGAACGATGTACAGTTTGCCCTGCCTTCCGTTCCGGCGGGAGCCGTCAGCTTACTTGAGTATTTCGCGGGAGATAACCATCTTTTGCACTTCGCTGGTGCCTTCGTACAGCGGTATGATGCGTGCATCTCGATACATGCGCTCGATGGCGTAATCCTTCATATAGCCATATCCGCCGTGGATTTGCAAGGACTTGTTGGTCACCCAAACGGCGTTTTCAGAGGCAAAGTATTTTGCCATAGCGGCCTGCTTTGTGACGTTGATGCCCCGGTCTTTCAAATCGGCGGCCTGCATCATCAGCAGACGAGCGGCCTCGGTGCGCACGGCCATATCCGCCAGGTACCACTGAATACCTTGATTGGCCGAGATCGGCTTGCCGAATTGAATCCGCTCCTTGCCGTACTTCACGGCGTGGGCAATGGCGGCTTCCGCCAGACCGACGCCCTGCGCAGCCATGCCGATGCGCCCGCCATCCAAGGCCATCATGGCGATTTTGAAGCCCTGGCCTTCCTCACCAATGAGATTGCTCCTCGGCACCCGGCAGTCCTCGAAAACCAGCTCCGAAACACCGGCACCGCGAATGCCCATCTTGTCCTCGGTTTTTCCAATCGAGAAGCCCGGCGTGTTCTTGTCAACGACAATGGCGCTCATGCCCTTCACGCCCTTGCTCGGGTCGGTCAAGGCAATGACGACAACATAGTCGCCCTCCGACTTGCTCATGTTGCTGATAAAGCACTTGGTGCCGTTGATGATGTAATCGTCACCATCTACCACAGCCTTGGTTTTTGCGGCGGAGGCATCAGAGCCGGCGCCGGCCTCTGTCAATGCGAACGCACCAATTTTTCCGTTGCAGGCCATGGGTAAATACTTTTTCTTCTGTGCCTCAGTTCCGGAATGTAAAATGATTTCGCTGACGAGGCAGTGCACCGCCAAAATTTCGGCGGTTGCGGCGCAGGCCTTAGCAATCTCCTCGATGGCAAGGGCTTCGCCCGTGCTGCCCATGTCCGCACCGCCGTATTCCTCGGGCAGATTGATGCCCATGACGCCCATGTTGGCAAGGTCGGCAATGTTCTCTGCGGGGAAACGTGCCTCTCTGTCAATCTCCTCGGCCCGGGCGGCCAAAGTGCTCTGCGCAAAATCCTGTATCATGCTGCGAATGCTTTCCTGTGTTTCTGTCAATACGAAGTTCATGAAAACACTCCTTTCATTTCTTGTACTCGTTATGCGTCGATATAAATGACGCCCTCTGCCTTGAAACGCTCGATATCTCCGGCGCTATACCCGCACGCAGTCAGAATTTCTGCCGAGTGCTGGCCGATGGTTGGTGCCTGGCGAATGACCGTCGGGTCGATGTCCTCGATGGTCACCGGCTCCTCCTGCGCAAAGCGAATGGGGGACATGGACTGCTTCGTGAAGCTTCCATCCAGATTTTCCACCGGCACGACGTATTTGTTCTCGAGAGCCTGCGGGTCGTCAAGCACCTCGACGACATGCTGAATCCGCTCGTGAGCGATATCGGCGGCGGTCAGCAGCGTCACCATCTCCGCCTGTGTGTGCTTGGCAAATTCGCCGCTGATAATCTCAATGAGGGCACGTCCGTTGCGTTTGCCCTCGGCGGCCGTGCAAAAGCGGGGGTCATCCAGCAGGTCTTCCCGCCCGAGAACGTTCATCAAAGCATTGTAATAGCGCTCGTGCTCCAGAATACTCATGAAAATCCACTGGCCGTCAGAGCATTGGAAGGAGTCAATGACCGGGGAAACCGCATCCAAGCGGGTTTTGGGATAGGTGTCCCCATACTGTGTGGACGCAATTAGGGCGCTGTTGTTCCAAATGGCCTGCGCAAAGAGGGAGACCATGACTTTGCAGCCTTTGCCGGTCATCGCCTTGCGGTAGAGCGCAGCGGAGATACCGCCGGAGAGCGAGCAGGCAGTGGTCGCATCGCCGAAGCCGATGGGTGGATTGATGGGGCTGGTGTCCTTTTCCGCAATGTCAATCATTGCGCCGGAGCGAGCCCAGAAGGCGACCGTGTCGAAGCCCGCATTGTCCTTTGCGGGGCCAAAATCTCCGAATCCGTTGATTTGCGCCCAAATCAGATGCGGGAAGCGCTTGCTCAGCGCATCGTAGTCCAAGCCCAGCCGCTTGAGCGCAGCGGTGCGATAGCTGGAGACGAAAACGTCGGCGCTCTCGAGCAGCTTGTATAAAATTTCCTTGCCCTCGTCGGCCTTCAAGTTTAAAGAGATTCCCCGCTTGTTTGCGTTATAGGCTGTGTAGAAGGGGTTGCAGTCTCTCTCGGCAGGTGCGGCCATGGTTGCGCCGGTGCCCCGCCCGGGGTCGCCGAAGCTCGGCTCTACCTTGATCACGTCTGCGCCCCAGTCGGCCAGTATCTTCGCTGTGCCCGGGCCGGCGACAAAATAGGTCAAATCAATTACTTTTACACCTTCTAATGGTTTTAACATTGCGCATATCTCCTTCTATTCACGATTTTGCCCAGATGGTATGAAAAAGGGGCTGGGCCGCCCCNCTGCGTGCCGATTTCCCGCCAAGCGCTTAGGGGAGATGGGGGAAGAGAGTAAACAGTGCCACTGCAATCAAAGTGCCGATGAAGGGNACAATCACNGTGAGCTTGAAGGTTGGCATATAAGAATCTTTATGTGTCTCGTTACACAAGCCGTTGGTGACCGTAACGATATAGCCGTTGTGGGGCAGCGAATCCAGCGCTGAAGAGGAAATCGACATCACGCGGTGTACAACCGCCGGGGCAAGCCCCTGCGCAACATAGGCCGTGCCAAGCAGAGGAGAGGCAATTCCAAGGCCGCCGGAGGCAGAGCCGCAGATACCGGCAATCACCGTGGTGCCAATGCCGAGACCGAGCAGTTCGGGGCCGGGGATGCGCATGAGACTGTCGATAATCGGCTGGAAGGCCGTAGAGTTGCTCACCACAGTACCAAAACCGACGACTGCGCAGGTGTTGGTGATGGCCGTGATGGAGGTTTTGCAGGCTTCCGCAAAATAGTTTGGAATGGCTTTCACTTCAATGTACTTGTTGAACATAAGTACAGTGAGCACGCTGCCGACCAACACGCCGACCTCAACAGGGGCGATGGTCTGGCCACCAATTTTAATGTTAATCATGCCGACACAAACAATCAGCGGAACGAGTGCCAACAGGCCGTGCGGGGTTTTATCGTCCTCATCACCAAACACGTCCATCTCCTTGGCGACAAAGTGAGCGCCCTTTGCGGTTTCCTTGCGGAGCATGAGGAACAGCCAGAACATGCCGATAACCAGCATAGCGCCACAGGCGACGAAACCGCCCACGGCACCGGCCATAATCTCAGTGCCCAGCGTGCTTGCAGGAATGGTGTTGTGAATCTGCGGTGCGCCGGGGGCTACCATAGCGAAGGTTGAGCAGCCGAAGCAAAGTGCGCCCGGGATATAGCTGCGGGGCAGGTCGGCAGCGCGAAACACCTGCAAGGCAATGGGGAACACGGCAAATGCGCAGACAAAGGCGGACACGCCGCCGTAGCACAAAATACCGCAGGCCAGAGGCACAGAGATAAAGGCCATTTCAACGCCCACAGCCTTGACGACCAGCTTTGCAATCCCGCGTGCTGCGCCGGTGACGTCCATGGCTTTTCCCAGCATGGTTCCGGTTAAGAAGATGAGGAAATTGGATTTTAAGAAGTTGGTAAAGCCGGTCATGTAGTGGGTTTTGAAGGCGTCATACAGATTGATTTGGCCGCTTAGAGCAACAATGATTGTGCAAATGAATGCGATGAGATAGATATTGACACCTTTCATGATTAAAATGATAAGTAGGGCAAAGGCAATCAATATTCCAATGATTCCAAGTGCTGTCATACTGTTTTCTCCTCACACATTAATAATTTGATTCTTCTCAATATATTCAGCGATTTTGAAAAGACGGCGCTCTTTTTTCCAGAAAGGCGTCCATGCCCTCCTGCTTATCCGCCGTGCCAAAGGTGATTGCAGCCACATTTTTCTCCAGCTCAAGGGCGCTTTTCAAGTCCATGTTTGCGCCCTGATTGATGCTGACCTTCGTGTACCGTACCGCCATTGGAGCCATCCCCAGAATGGTGTTCATCATGCCCTTCGCCTCCTCCAAAAGAGACTCGTGGGGAACCACCTTGTTTGCCAGACCAATCGCCTTCGCCTCTGCGGCATCGACGCTACGCCCGGTATACATCAGTTCCTTGGCAATGCCCGCACCCACAAGGCGCGGCAACCGCTGCGTTCCGCCAAAGCAGGCGACGACGCCCAGCTTCACCTCCGGCTGGCCAAAAACCGCCTTTTCTGAGGCGATGCGGATGTCGCAGCTCATCGAAAGCTCACATCCGCCGCCGAGGGCATAGCCGTTCACCGCTGCAATCACCGGCTTTTCCAGCGCTTCCAGACGGTTGAACACGCCCTGCGCATAGGCGGCATAGCTGCGGCCTTCCTCGACCTTGTAGGCCTGCATCTGCGAAATATCTGCGCCTGCAACGAAGCCCTTTCCCTCGCCTGTGATGATGACACCGTAGATTTCGCTCTCTTGCTCCAAGCCGGCGACAATTGCGTCGAGTTCCTCCAGTGTCCGGTTGTTGAGTGCATTGAGCGCCTTTGGACGGTTCATCGTAACCACGGCGATGCGGCCATCCAGCTCGACCTTGATGTTTTCCAGTTTTGCGATGACCTGTTCAAATGCTTCCGTCATAATGCTTCTCCTCTCTTTTGTTGTCCCTAAGCAGTCGACTTGCTATTTTATTGACAAGCAATAAGCGTGCCAACAGGAAATGAGTTTCACTTCCCCCTAGAAATCCGCTGGGATTCAGCACTTTGCGGGTGGTTCTCCCGCCGCTTGACGCTCTCCGCTTGGAGACAGTTTCTTGCTCTCAACAGTCTCTGGATGGAGAATGCCAAAAAATCCACTCTTGCGGCGTATTTTGACACACTGTTACACTTTTTTGTGACAGTCGCTTTCTCCATTTGGAGACAATCGAGGAGCGCCGCATCGTCTCCGCATAAGCTGCAAGAGAGGAGCTCGAAGGAAAGAAATATGAATAGGTATCAAATTCTTACAAAAAGTGAGAAAATTTCTTGGAAGAGCGGCAAAAGCATTGAACAATGAACCACTTTATGCAATAATTGGCTTATTAAATAGACACATTGGAGGTTATTATGAAAATTACGGTTACGTCAAACTACGAAACGGAATATAGAGAAAAGCTTGAAAAAATTGCAGCAGGCCACGACGTGATTTATGAGCAGAAGCCGTCACCCGAGCTTATCGCCTCGTCCGATATTATCCTCGGCAACGTTCCTCCGATTCAAATCAAAGCATCTGAAACGCTCAAATGGATTCATCTGAACTCTGCCGGCGTGGATGCCTATTTGAAAGACGGCATCCTCTGCGAAAAAACGGTGCTGACCAATGCAAACGGCGCATACGGGCTCGCCATTTCGGAATATATGATGGCAGTTATGCTCTCTTCTCTAAAAAAACTGCCCGACTATATGAGACAGCAGGATAAGCAGATATGGAATAGCTTGGGCGAGGTCAAGTCGATTTTTAATTCGACGGTTGCCGTGATTGGGTTGGGGGATATCGGAGGTGAATTTGCCAAGCGGGCGAAGGCCTTCGGCGCACATTTGATTGGCTTGAAGAGGACAGTCGGGGACAAGCCCGAGTATGTTGACGAACTGTATTCTACCGACCGACTGGACGAAATCCTTCTGCGGGCGGATACCGTTGCCCTCTGCCTGCCGAACACACCCGATACAGTGAATATTTTAGACCGCAACCGATTGTTTTCCATGAAGAAGGGAAGCCTTCTCATCAACATCGGACGAGGCACGGCCATCGACCAAGCCGCCCTCTGCGATGCCCTAAACAGCGGTCATCTCTCCGGCGCATGCCTTGACGTGACGAATCCGGAGCCGCTGCCGTCGGACAGCCCGCTGTGGAGGGCGAAAAACCTCATCCTCACGCCGCATGTCTCGGGCGGATGGCACCTGCGCGCCACATATGAAAAGGCGGCTGAGCTCAGTCTGAATAACCTAGAGGCGTTTTTGAGCGGCAAGCCGATGGAAAACATCATTGATAGGAAAAAGGGCTATTAGATTCCCCAAATAGTCAACGTCAAAAATGTTGACCGCACAAAGCCACCGTGTTATAATATATCTTAATCAACACAAGTTGATGGCGTCGGCAGAAGCTGACATGCACGGCAACGAGGCATTTTTCAGATATATGGGTATCATGAAGGTATCACAATTCCCTATAGGGGAAATTGTGATACCTTTTTTTATCTGAAAAACGCCTGCTGACGGGAATCCCATCGAACACGTAATTTTTAGGAGGAACATATGAAAAAGATGAGAACAATCCTTAGTATCCTGCTGACAGTATGCCTAATTTTCAGCGTATCAGCAACGGCATTCGCCTCGACCTTCACGGATGCGCACGGCAATATGATCGAGCTTGATGACACACTGGAAGCGTACAGCGCTGTCACCCTGTCCGGTGACGGCAACGTGGCCAGAGGAGAGGAAACGAACCTCGGAGACCTGTGGACAGATGCGCTTCGCTGGTTTGCCACTTCGGGGAAAATCAATGCGTATTTCGACGAGGATGACATTGCGGCGGGCAACACGTCTGTGGCTGTGGATGCCGACCACGTCGTCGCACTCTGGAACGGCGGGAATCTGCGTGCAGACATTACAATCGGCAAATTTGGGGCGACGGAGCTTGCTGCCGTGCTTCCGTTTCCGAATACCGTTGCCGTTGTCTATATGAACGGCGCACAGCTTTTAGAAGCGCTGGAGGCAGCCTCGCAGGGGCTCCCGTACAGCGATGCTTCGGCAAATGCATGTGCGTCCTTCATGCAGGTGTCCGGCTTGAAATACAGCGTGGATATCGGCAAACCCTACGATGCGGGCGAAGCGTATGGCAACAGCTGGTTCAAGGCCGAGTCTTTGAGCCGTGTTACTGTTACCGAGGTAAACGGCAAGGCGTTTGACCCTGCCGCCACATATGCCGTTATCACCAGCAACGCCAACTACAACGGCATGGACTCCTCCTACATATTCAAGGATGCCGTTGCTGAAAATGAAAACAGCACCATTACCACTGCGGTAGTACGCGATGTGGTTTGGATGTACATTGCCGAAGCGCTTGAAAATATTGTCGGCAGCGACTATGCCGAGGCACAGGGGCGCATCACGATGACCGGAAAGGCACCCGCCGAAAGCGCATTTGCCGATGTGGAAGCCGGGCAGTATTATACCAGTGCAGTTGCCTGGGCGGTACAGGCCGGTGTGACGGCAGGTACTTCTGCGACCACCTTTTCGCCCGATGCAACCTGCACCCGCGCGCAGACCGTGACCTTCCTCTGGCGTGCGGCCGGTGCTCCGGCATCCACCGGAAGCAATCCTTTTGCGGATGTGGCGGAAGGTGCTTACTATTATGATGCTGTGCTCTGGGCCGTTGAGAACGATATCACCGACGGCACCTCGGCCACGACCTTTTCGCCCGATGCTACGGTGACCCGTGCGCAGGTGGTCACGCTCCTGTATCGCGCAGCGGGAACTCCGGAGGTAACAGCAACCGCTGCATTTACAGATGTCGCCGGTGACTCCTACTATGAAAGCGCCGTATTGTGGGCCGTTGAAAACGAGGTCACCTCCGGCGTGAGCGAGAGCTCCTTTGCGCCCTTACAGAGCTGCACACGTGCACAGATTGTCACGTTCCTGTTCCGCTATTACGCATAATTTTATAATCTCGCATAGACAGGGGAGCATTGTGCTCCCCTGTCTATGCAACAAATCATCGAACCAATGACTTTGAAAACAGACAGGAGCCGACCGTCATGACGGCCGATTGCTGTGCGTTTTTTGCGCATCATATAGAGACGAGGAATGTTATATGCAAAAAGAATGGAAGCAGATACTCGATGAAACCGAAAAGGTCATTTCCGGTAAAACCGAAGTGATAAAAAAGATATTGATGTCCATTCTCGCAGAGGGACACATCCTTCTGGACGATGTTCCGGGCATTGGAAAAACTACTCTGGCCGTCGCTTTGGGGCGCACCATGAGCCTTTCCTATAACCGCATCCAGTTCACGCCGGATGTGCTTCCTTCCGATGTCGTCGGATTTTCCATGTACAACAAGGAAACGGGGACGTTCGAGTATAAGCCGGGTGTCGTGACGAGGACAAACCTGCTGCTGGGCGACGAAATCAACCGAACCTCCAGCAAAACGCAGTCAGCGCTTTTGGAGGCAATGGAAGAAAATCAGGTGACGGTGGATGGCCGCACCTACCCCCTGAAAGCTCCGTTTATCGTCATTGCCACGCAGAACAATGTGGGAACAGCCGGTACGCAGCTGCTGCCCTATGCGCAGATGGACCGTTTTTTGGTGCGCCTGTCCATCGGCTATCCGGACCAAGCCGCACAGATGGAGATGCTCCGCCGTCGACAAAACGCCGACCCGCTGAGAGATGTGGCATCGGTGGTGTCGCTCGAGCGGGTTGTTCAAATGCAGCGGGAGATGCAGGCAACCGCAGCAAAGGACAGTGTTTTGGATTACATCACGAGGCTTACCATCGCCTCCCGCGAGCACCCGATGACAGAAATCGGCATCAGTCCGCGCGGTGCAATCTTCCTCGATCGGATGGCAAAGGCGAGGGCGTATCTCGAAGAGCGGGACTACGTAATCCCGGAGGATGTCCGCAGCATCTTTGCTGATGTGTGCATCCACCGCATGATTTTGAACCAAAAGGCACGCCTTTCCGGAAAAACGGCGCTGGATGTGGTCAATGAGCTCCTTGAAACAGTCCCTGTGCCCGACCAGAGACGCTGACGCTATGTGGAAACGCAGACTGATTTGGGGCGTATGGTTGCTGGTGGCTCTGCTCCTGTATTTCTTTGAAAATAACGTCGGTACGCGCACGCTGCTGGCGGCCTCCGCTGTGCTCCCAACGGGGTCGATTCTCTGCGCTGTGCTGTCCGAAAAGAAGCTCACGCCTTCTCTTTGCGTGCCAAAGAAATGCGAAAAGAATGATGTGGCTGCATGTGTCGTTCATACGAAGGGCTTGCTGCCCTGCGCCCTATTTTGCGGAAGTCTGGAGGCGGAAAATCGGTTGACAGGCGAAAAGACTGTGCTGGAGCTTTCGGTTTCTGCCTTTTCTGCCGAAGAATCTCTTTCGCTGTGTAGCTCTCATTGCGGAACGATTCATATTGCAATCACAGGCGGGCGGGTGCAGGATTGGTTCGGGCTGTGGCACTCGCCGCCTGTGCACTGTGCGTCAGAATATTTGAGCGTCCTGCCCGCCCTCTTTGCGCCCGAGGTGTCGCTTGTGGAGCACGAAACCGTCTCTGCGGAGGGGGAGCGCTGGTCGATGACACGGCCCGGCTCAGACCCGAGCGAGACCTTCGCAATCCGAGAATATATGCCGGGCGATCCAGTCCGCCAGATACACTGGAAGCTGTCGCAAAAGACAGACAGCACGATGCTGCGGGAGCTGGGACTCCCGGTGGTGGAGCAGACGCTTTTGCTGCTGGACACCAGTGCATCGGACAGCGGCCTCGATGCCGCCGCCATGAGTGCGGCGCTTGAAACGCTTCTCTCGCTGTCGGGGGCTTTGCTTGCCTCCGACATTGCGCACAGCGTCGGCTGGAAAAATCGCATATTGAACGAATTGGAGCTCTGCGAGGTGCGGACAGGGCAGGAATATACTGCGGTGCAGGAGCAGCTTTTGGCGGCATTCTCTGCGCTTGATGCGGAGAGTGTTTGCGCCTGCTTTCGAAAATGGGGCGGCGGGGATATGTATGCGCACACGGTGGTCTGTGCAGCTGCGCCCCCGCCGGATATCGCATCGCTGTGCGCAGGTAACCGTGTGACGCTGCTGCTTTCCGGCGGAAAACAATTTGACGGTGTCCACAGTGACATGCACGTGAGAGCATATTCACCGGAAAACGCACAGCAGGAATTGAAATATATCGAGATTTGAGGAACTGCATGGAACAGACAAACAGCGGTTTGCAGCTGCGTCCGGCCAACGATAGCAATGTGCTCAAGAACAGGCAGGAGTTTATTTGCCTCTGCTGCGCCATTGCGGCATTGCTTGCGCTCGCCGCTCTTCTTCTGTGGCCTGCGGCGCAGGAGGGCGTGGCGCTGCTTTGCAACATGATTTTTGACGCCAGCGAGGCGGTCAATTCATATGCTTACAACCGCTTTGCCGTATCACCTGCGGCAAGCTCGGCGGCGGCAATTGTGCTGCTTGGAATCATTGCGGCGGCGGTTTGCTGTGTGGCTGTTCTGCGGAAAAGCCGTGTGGTTGCGCTGCTTTTTATGATGCTGCTTGCAGGTGCGGAGATATATTTTGGCATTACGCCGCCTGCTTTCATCCATGCGCTCCTTTTCGTCTTGGCGGGGCTGCTGCTTTTGCAAAAAACGGATTTGCGCACGGCGGCGGTATACCTTTCCGCCTTTCTTGCGCTGTTTCTTATCGTCTCTGCGCTCGCTCCCGGTGTCAACGCACAGCTTGAGGCGGCTTCGGAGCATATGCGTGATCGTCTGGATCACGTGGAGCAACTGTTGCGCACAGGCAATCAAGTACAGTGGCCGGAAGAGACACAGAAAGCACGGCGGGAAAATCGACTGAGCGAACGGGATGTGATTGAAAACGAAGAGGAGAGTCAGGGGTACAGGGATTATCAGCGTCAGCAGGAGCTGGAGCAGGAGCTCTCCAGGCCGAAGAGGAACGAGTATCTCGCACTCGTGCTGATGTTTTTGCGGATTATGGCGCTCCTGTTGCTACCGTTTGCGCCTTTCATGCTCCTGGATTCCCGCAAACGCAAAGCTCTAAAGCGGCGGGCGGTATTCCGCTCGGCGAACTGTTCCGAGGCGATTTGCGCCATGTTCCTGCACATGGTTGCCTATCTTGAAAACGGGGGTTTGGCCGTCGGGAACAAGCAGTTTTCCGATTGCAGGGCAGATGTCGCTGCGGCGCTGACAGAGGATTATGCCGAGAGCTACGCCCTCGCCGTCGCACTATGGCAGGAGGCGGCCTACAGCGACCACCCGATGACGACGGAGCAGAGGCAAAAAACGCAGGAGCTATTGGAGCAGACGGAGGAAATCGTTTATAGCGGTGCTGACCGAAAGACTAGATTCAAGCTGAAATACATCGCATGTCTCCATGCGTGAAGGGAGCGGAAGATGAAGAGAATAGGAGTGCTTTTGCTTGCGGCGGCTCTGCTGCCTGCTTTATCTGCCTGCCGCATCAGAACAACGACAATAGCGCAGCCGACCCCCGTTGTCACAGCGGACATTGAGCGGGAGCAGGCTGCGCCGGACGATACAAAAACACCGGAGCCAGCGCAGGATATCGAAAACCAAACCGCTGAAGCTATCACATCGGAACCTCCTCCCGAAGCGGATGCGCCCACACAGGAGGACCAATCCTCGCAACGGCGGGCGTACTCCTCAGAGGCGGATGCGGAGCTTGTACCCGGCGCAGAGGTGCCATTGCTGGTGGCGCAGGTGGAAACGCAGCCGAACGTTCCAAGCGCACCTGCGCCCACTGACGGCGGCGCAACAGACGAAAACCGTGAAACAGAAAACGCAGAGCAGACGGCGACGGAAACTCTCCCCGCAGATGTGGCGGAAAACATTGGAGCGTCGCAGGATGCTCCTGCGGCAGACACGGTATTGCTCTATTATCAAACGCTGCTGGATGACCGTCTCGGCTCGTTGTTTGAATGTGAACGGCTTGATGTTTATTGGGAGACAAGCGCCGATTATACCACGGTGTACAAGACTTCGGTGGAGCATCGGCTTATTTTGGAGGCGGGCGCATACGATGTTTCGGGGAAGCTCATGGAAAGCAATCTGACTGTGGATGACGGGTGGGTTGAGCGTAAAAACCCCGGCTTGGCGGTCAAGGTCGTAAGTGCGGATATTCTCGGCAGAGGCGTACAGACCACAGCTTCGGCGGCTG